>Ga0136642_1000391_pt1 | contig 24360 bp, 18 predicted proteins | sample LowCatLa1302831Y_FD_115313 | JGI IMG/M metagenome (GOLD analysis project Ga0136642, IMG submission 115313) | Freshwater microbial communities from Lower Cathedral Lake, Yosemite National Park, California, USA - 13028-31Y | ecosystem: Environmental > Aquatic > Freshwater > Lake ... | reverse complement strand
CGGTTGCACCAGCAGATCCAGTTGCGCCGGTTGCACCAACTGCGCCAGTGGCACCCGTAGCGCCAGCAGCTCCAGTTGCGCCGGTGGCACCCGTGGCCCCGGCAGAGCCAGTTGCGCCGGTGGCACCCGTGGCGCCAGTGGCCCCGGCAGAGCCAATTGCGCCGGTTGCGCCGGTGGCACCCGTGGCGCCAGCAGATCCAGTTGCGCCGGTTGCACCAGCAGATCCAGTTGCGCCGGTTGCACCAGCAGATCCAGTTGCGCCGGTTGCACCAACTGCGCCAGTGGCACCCGTAGCGCCAATGGCTCCAGTAGCGCCGGTTGCACCAGCAGATCCAGTTGCGCCGGTTGCCCCGGTTGCTCCAACTGCGCCAGTGGCACCCGTAGCGCCAACGGCTCCAGTAGCGCCGGTTGCACCAGCAGATCCGGTTGCGCCGGTTGCGCCGGTTGCTCCAACTGCGCCAGAGGCACCCGTAGCGCCAACGGCTCCAGTTGCGCCGGTTGCGCCGGTTGCGCCAACTGCACCAGTAGCTCCAACTGCACCAGTAGCTCCAGCGGCTCCTGGTTTGCCTGGGACGACAAGCGTGACGGTTTGGCTTACTAATTCAACAGCAGCTCGATGCGTCCCGGGAGGGCAAATTTTGTTTTTCGGGGTTACGACCTTGGAGTGATAAAACAGCGTCGAGCCGTTAGGCGTGACACACACCAGCGTCTTGTGGGCGCTTGTGGTTACTGTCTTTTTTAGTACTTTCGTCGGGGCCGTCTTTGCGTCAGCCGGGATCGAACTCGAGAAGAGTCCAGCGAGCATTAACGCAACGACCGCAGCAAGCTTTAGGAGGCGACCGATGGACGTGCGCGACCATGACTCTTGCTCGACTAGGTCAAAGGTTGCAGTCTGGTTGGTCCGCACAGAAACAAAGTATTACAGAACGTGGCCGATTATTACAATTCCGTCACATTGATTTAATTCAATGTGTTTTCGCTGCTCTTGGTTGTTTTTTGAGACGTCTTGATCTTGCCACCGTTGAAAGTTCAGGAAAATTTCACCTTTAAACAGTTGTGGCCCACGGGTAACCTCACGTTCATGCTTTCGCTCACGTTGCCACCGTCGACCCAAGAAGAAAAGGGGGCCAATCGTTGGTTCGCTCTGAAGGCCGAATATTTTGCAGTTCTCGTGTCAATTCTCTTTAATTTGTGGACATTGCGAACGGAAAGACTTTCGGTGTGGTACCCGAATGACAACGGGTTGCATCTACAGATGACCGCCTTCGCTGGTCATCTGTTGAGCCAGTATCAGTTTCCTTTGGATCATTGGTATCCGTGGCTCTCACTCGGCTCTCCGTTCTTCGTCGACTACCAGAGTGTTTCAGCCATAATCACGGGTGCCATCGGGCATGTGTTTGGCACTCGGACCATATTCTCTTGGTCCCTTTACCTACTACTCGCCTTGTGGCCGCTCTGTGTGTACTGGTTTGCCCGTCTTATGGAGTGGTCCCGTCGCATTGCCGCCTCCGCCGCAATCCTTGCGCCGCTGCTATTCAGCGTCACGAGTCACGGATTCGAATACAAAAGTTACCTCTGGATTGGCAACGGTCTTTGGTCTCAAATGTGGGCCATGTGGACGTTGCCACTGGCTTGGGGGTTCTGCTGGAAGTATTTGCAAACGCGGCGCCACTTTGTTCCTGCAGTGTTGTTCGTTTCCCTCACCATCATCTTCCACTTTCTCACTGCCTACATGGTGGTAGTTGGTCTCGGTGTCTGGGTGCTCGTGACGCCGTCACTTTTGCAAGAGCGCGTTGTTCGTGCCGGTCTTGTAGGCGTGGGATCGCTACTCACGACATTGTGGGTAACGGTGCCACTGCTCACGCAAGGACAGTGGCTTGCGGTTAATCAGTTTCAAGTTGGCACGACGATAAACGACTCCTATGGCGGACCACAAGCACTGAAATGGCTGCTACACGGTGAACTGTACGACAGTGGTCGTCTTCCACTTTTGACCGTACTTTCAGTCGTTGGCATCGTGTATTGCGTTCGTAATTGGAAACACGATGCACGCGCGCGAGCCCTCGTCAGTATGTGGCTCGTGGCCATGGTCTTCTTTTCGGGCCGTCCAACGTTCTCCTTCATCCTTAATCTGCTTCCTGGAAGTGAAGGAATCCTTTTCCAGCGCTACATCGCTGAAGTCGAGCTCACAGGACTACTACTCGCGGCAGTCGGTGCAATCGCGCTCACTGCCGACCTCTGGTTGCTCATCAAGCAGTGGCAGCCCTCCGCGTCCCGTCTGTTTGAGGGAACACGTTCGCAGCGTGTTGCGGTGGGGGTTGCGGTGGCCGCACTCGTCGTGGGCATACTCAGTCCCGGCTGGCGCGAGGCGCAGGCCTACGCGCAACGCAGCGCGTATTGGATTGGCCTCCAGCAAAAGGCTGACGCCTCGAGCGGCGTCGCAGTGGCGGCGCTCGTGCACCTCGCCGAACAGAGCGGGGGCGGAAGAATCTACGCTGGCATGCCCAGTAACTGGGGCCGACACTTCTCCGTGGGCGACGTCCCTGTCTACATCTACCTTGAACAATTGGGTGTCGACGCGGTGGGCTTCACGTTGCGAACGTCGGGGACCATGACCGACCCCGAGGCCTACTTCAATCAGTACAACCCCGGTGACTACACCGCGTTTGGTATTCATTATCTACTCATGCCGATCGGCATGGCGAGTCCAGTGCCGGCTTCGCACATCGCCTCGCTGGGTAACTACAGCTTGTGGAGCGTTCCTACGTCAGGACTATTTCACGTCGTGCAGACACAGGGCTACATCGAAGCGACCGCCAGCACCCTTGGTCGGGCAACGGCGCAGTTCTTGCGGTCCTACTCAATCGAGCATGGTGTGTACCCCGTTATCGCCTACGGCACCCGGCGCCCCGCCACACCGACGTTGGCCTTTACCGCTCCCGCATTTTCGACCGGCAGTGGTCGCGTACTGAGCGAACGTGACAACCTCGCCGAGGGAACCGCTCAAGCGACTGTGTTGACGAAGAAGAAGGCCGTTATTTTGCTCTCGGTCTCGTACGAACCGACGTGGTCGGTGACAGTCGATGGTCAATCGGCAACCACGCAAATGTTGGCGCCGGCGTTACTCGGCGTCGAGGTGTCCCCGGGGCTACACACCGTGCGCTTCACTTATCACGGCTACCGCCATTACGGCGAGCTGTATTTGATCGCAGGGGTCACCATTGTTTTCATTGGCGTCACTTCATGGCGCGCGCGACGCTCCCGAACCCTTTCCGATCTACGTGATCGAAAAGGGTGATGCAAGACCAGGGTGCACTGCCTCGTACGTCGAGGTGTAGTTGCGTAGCAGTAGAAAACGAGGAGTGACGAGTCCACTGGCCGACAACCTACGCGCGAGTGTTCACTGAGTCGAAGCTCGACGTCCACTGCTCTTTTCCATCGCTCGCTGGTGCCCACTCAATCGGACTGGCAATCAAAACGCCGCGTACGTCGGTCACCATGGGCAGATTCACATGGTTCAGCGGGACATTCCACCCGACGGTCACGTTCAATTTGCCCTCTGTTAATGATTTCATCGGCCATTCGTAGCGTGCATTGGTAGAATGGGAGCATGAAGACACTCCTAAAATCAGTAGTAGCGGTCGTTGCTATGGCAGCGCCCGTCGCATCGTTCAGCACCGTCGCATCGGCCGCAAAGGCGCCATCACACGCCTACGTCGCTGGTTGTGACAAGACCAAGTTGTACAAGCCGTACAACATGGCAATTAGCTGCACGAACGCCAACCTGTTCCTGTCAAAGATGATCTGGTCTACCTGGACCACCACCTCAGCCTCAGGCTCCGGTCGTCTCGTCAATGGCAACACCACCATGGGCAGCTTCACTCTCTCAGGTGCAACCACGAAGAACGGTGTTACGTACTTCACCAAGCTGAGCGGCACCGGTATCTCCAAGCCCCTCGCCTTGCCAAAGCCCTAGTACCACACGTAAAAATCCCCCGGCTGAAGAGCCGGGGGATTTTTTCGTTAATGGCGCACGCGAAGAATGTGCCGTGCGGCATTGGAATCAGCCGAAGCGACCCGCGATGTAATCAACCGTGCGTGGATCCTTTGGGTTGTTAAAAATCTTGTGAGTCGTATCGAACTCAATGAGCTCTCCGGCTCGGTCCTCACCCATCAGCAAAAAGGCGCAATTGTCGGAGACACGGCTGGCCTGTTGCATGTTGTGCGTCACGATAACAATTGTCACCACCGACTTCAATGTCTGCGTCAATTCCTCGATTTGCTGCGTCGCGATGGGGTCGAGTGAAGCAGTGGGTTCGTCCATTAACAAGACTTCAGGTTCGACGGCCAGGGCGCGAGCAATGCACAGTCGCTGCTGCTCACCACCGGACAACGTACCGGCGGCGTTCTTCATTCGATCCTTAACGGAGTCCCATAAGGCTGCAGAGACTAGAGCGCGCTCAACCGCTTCTTCTAAAAACGCGCGATCCTTGAAACCAATGAACCGCAACCCTGACGCGACATTGTCAAAGATTGACATCGTCGGGAAAGGGTTGGGCTTCTGGAAAACCATGCCGATGCGACTACGGAGCACCGTCAGGGGAATTGCCGACGTATAGATGTCCGTGCCATCAAGTTTGATTGAGCCAGTCAACGTAGCGCCGACCGTCATCTCGTGAAGGCGGTTCATCGAACGCAACAAGGTGGTCTTACCGGAGCCCGACGGTCCGATCATTGACGTGACCTTCTTCTCTTCAACGGCAAAGCTCACGTTCTTAACTGCCGGCTTTCCGCTGAAGAGAACAGTGACGTCCTCAATCGACATCACTGGCGCAGAGGTGCTGAATGGTACTTGGTTGATTTCTACCTGACTCACGATTTCCTCAAGTTACGTTTCTATAGCCACCCGAGGTGTGACTACTTGTTGGACCGGGCGACAAAAATACGACTAATGAGGTTCAACACCAACACCGTGATCATCAAGATCAGGGCGATTCCCCAACACGCGGTGCGCTGCGACGGGTACGAGCCCGTGAGGTAGTTGTACATCAGGGTGGGCAACGTCGACTGCGACGTTGTAAGGCTGTAGGTCGGAAGCAGTGACACACCAATCACAAAAAGAATTGGGGCGGTTTCACCCACTGAACGCGCAAAGGCGAGGAACAAACCCGTCAAAATTCGGGGGCGGGCCACCGGTAACACCACGCGCCACATCACGCGCGACGGACGAGAGCCCAGCGACAGACCAGCCTCAATCAGAGTCTTTGGCACACTCTCAAGAGCAGCCAGGCAGTTAATTGTGGAGACGGGGACAATAATGAAACACAGTGCGTACGAGCCGTAAATTCCTTCGGTAATGCCGTGGTTGTTCGCAACAAACAGCACGTAGATGAACACACCAAACAGAATCGAGGGCAGACCGATGAAGGTTTCCATCGCGGCGCGGACTAGCAGCGTCCACTTGTTACGGAGATCGAAAAACGCCACGGCGAGAAGCAGGGCGAGCGGAACAGAGAACAACAGCGCCACGCCGTCAACCACGGCAGTTCCCGTCAAGGCATTACCGATGCCACCGATTGCGTTTCGTGACATCAGGTCTGGCAGGTGCTGAGACTGCGTGAGGAAGCCCCAGGTCAGGTAGTGCCAACCATTACCAATCACATTTTGCAGAATCGAAAACAGAGGAATGAAGGCGATGGTCAATGCGATCGCTAACGAGGCGAGATACAGCTTCGAAAATAGGTTGCGACGGGACACCGTCGAGGTGGCCTGAAGGCGAACACGCTCGCGGCGTTCAGTCGGGGAAAGCTGCGTGACGTTGCTTGTGCTCATGAAAACTGCCTTTGGCTACGACGAATAATTGAACGACCCGCGTAGGTGATTGAACCAACAATGACAAGAAGCATCACGGCGAGACAGAAGAGGATTGACCCCTGCGAACCGGTGAACTGGCCAAAGTCGATAGCGATTTCCGACGCCAACGTCGAACCGGTGGCAAACAGACGGTCGGGGAATGGGCTGAAGTTAGTCACGCCACCAAGAACGGTGGCGAGCGCGATGGTCTCGCCCAAAGCGCGTCCAGTCGCCAGCACAATCGCACCCGTGATACCCGACTTACAGTTCGGCAAAATCACCTTACGAATGACCTGACCACGAGTAGCGCCGAGCGAATACGCGCCTTCAATGAGTTCACGAGGCACTGCGACAATCACGTCTCGGCTAATGGCGGTGATGATCGGCATAATCATGACACCGAGCACCACTGCTCCGAGCATGATGCCGTAGCCCACGTAGGCACCGTTGAAGGGCCACGAGCCGTGGAACGTGTGCTGCAGCCATGGCTGACCACTACTGCTCAGCCAGTGGGCCAGGACCAAAGCTCCCCACACGCCATAAACGATTGAGGGCACCACTGCGAGCAATTCAATGAGCGACGACACCAGTAACTGCAGGCGGCGCGGAATAAGAAAGACAATAGCGAGGGCTGCACCGACGCCAATTGGCACGGCCGCCAACAATGCCAACATCGTTGACACCAATGTGCCGAGTATGAGTGGCCACGCACTCACGGCAGACGTGCCAAAGAGCCAGTGCGAGGTGGTGAAGAAATCCCAGCCAGCGGCCTGCCAACCGGGGATTGAATCAGAAATCAGAAGGTACACGAAATACAGAACGATCACACCAACGAAGATGGCAATCGCCCACAAAGCAAGCTGGTACCAACGGTCACTGCTGGTCGAGGGCGTACGCCCCCGACCAGCAGTCAAACCGCTGGACGGCCGTGAGTGAATGTCTACAGAACTCATTTAACTCGCTCAGCAGCCTTCCGTACTACTTAGTTGTTGCTCGCGACGTTGCCGCCGAGGCCAGCCTGGATTGCCGAGAAGGCAACGTCCGAGATGGCGAAGGGCAGTGCGACGTAGGCCTGAGCCGAAGCCAAGTTCTGACCGAACGTGGTGTCGGCCGAGGAGGCCTTGCCCTGCTGGGTCAAGAAGATGAGGAACTTGGCGATAGCCGTGTTCGTCGAGTTGACCGTGGAGGTCTTAGGCGTGATGGCGTACGAGAAGCCCGCGATTGGGTAGTCACCGGCGCCGCCAGCGTTGTTGATCGAGAAGCAAGCCGTGTTCACGTTCGGCGTACCCGTGGTGTAGCTACCACCGCTGAGTGAGAAGACGCCGTTGCAACCAACAGTGTTGGCCTTGATGGCGGTGAGGCCGTCGAATGCAGCGGCAGCAACCGTCTTAGCGGTCAAGGCAACAACCTTGCCGTTGGCGTTCCTCAACAGCGCAGGCGTGAGGTTGTTCAACAAGGCGTAGCCGTACTCCACGTAGCCAATCGAACCGTCGGTGCTGTTCACCGCGGCGGCGAGGTTGGCCGAGTTCGAAGCCGTCGCCGAAGCAGCCGTGAAAGCAGCCTGGGTGGCGGTGGCGAACCTGCCAGGGAGAACCTGGTTGAGGTAGTCGGTGAACATGAACGTCGTACCCGAACCAGCGGTGCGGCTAATGACCTTGATGGTGGCCTGCGAAAGGAGACTCAAGCAGTTCACGGTCACAGGCGTGGTCTTCTCAGCCTTTGCGGGGTTCTTGGCCGTGGCGGCAACAGCAGCAGACTTCGGCGCAAGCAGCTTCACGGTGAGGGGGTTGAGCGACTTGATAGCCGCGTTATCCCACGAGGTGATGTCACCGCTGAAGATGAGGGCCAAGGTCGAACCGTCAAGCGTCATAGGCTTCTTAGCAAAGAGGGCCTTGCAAGCAGCCGAGATGGTGGCCTGCGAGCCAGTTGCCACGTTGGTGTTCACAACGTCAGCACCAGTGTTGGGGGCAACAGCGCTCTCGGTGAACGACGAAACGAAGTTCAAGTTGGTGATGATGGCAACGCCACCCAAGGCAACTGGAACCTGCACGTAGTTGGAAGCAGTGTCGTCAACGCCTGCGTAGTTCAACGGAACGTCCGAGAAACCGATGTTCAAGGTAGAGCCAATGACACCGGCCCGGCCGGTGCCCGACGAGGTCGAGGCGTAGGCAGCCAAAGCGGAGCCGTTGTTCGCACCGTGAAGCTTGTACAGGGTGATGGCAGCATTCAACAGGTTGGCGTCAAAGGACGAACCACCAGTGGTGATAGCGCTTGAGGGAGCAGCCTTAAGCGACTGCGAGTTGTTGATGATCGCCTGGGTGGCGGAAACGCCAGCCATTGCGGGGACAGCAGCAGTGACCAGAGCAGCCGAGGCCAGCATGGTCATTGCGGAGAGGCGGAATGCCTTCTTCATAAAACTTTCCTCCTAGAAAGTGTTAGGTAACGCCCTCGACAAGAAGTGACTCCCGCCACGTCCCGTAAAGAACATCGCCAACCTACGGTGGCAAAGTGAAGCGATTGTGACATCGTGCCGAGCGCAAAGAAAATTTTTCCTTCTCTCTTTCTTCGACACCCCCTTGAAATACTGGACTTTCGTCAGTAAGGAAAAAAATGTCATTCGGTTGTCATAATTGAAGCGCCGTGGCGTTGAGGAAATTTACGCGGACGATCACCCGCGGACGACGCCGGTTAGCTGCCTCGCCACAACCCGACGAGACTATTTGGTCGGGTTAAGCGAGGTTGCACCGTTCACGGCAAGCGTCAGAAGCTGAGAGAAGTCGTAGTGGCGAAAGGCCACTGGAAGTGGCGTAGCAGTCGCGCTTGTTGCGAATGACTGTCCAAATGATGATCCAACTCCTGAGGGTGCCGTCTGCGACAGCCACGCCAAGTATTTGGCGAGAGCCGTGCCGACCAATCCCGTCGACGGTGAACGAGGCGTAATCGCGAAATCAAGGCCAACGAGTGGGTATCCGGCACCCGCATTGGTCACGTCGAAGCGTGCAGCACCCTGCAGTACCGAGAATCCACCCTTACCAACGATGGTCAGAGCCGCCGTTGCTACATCTCGGCGAACGGTGACGGAAGTCAACGGTTGGCTGGTCCCAATGCCCTTCGTCACCACTTGGAATCGTGCCGTTGGCAATCCCGCGGACTGCGCGTTTGCCCACGGAAGATAGCCCAGGGCACCGTTGGTCGACGAGATCGCCGCGGCCAGTGAACCACTGTCCTCCAACGGTGTGCCTACCACTGCGGGTGGCGCTTCTGTGGGTGCGGGGAAATCAGCCGCGTCAACTTGCGACAGGTAATCGGTGAAAATGGCGTTGACACCCGCACCCGAGGCGGGGCCGAAGAGCGTGATGGTCGGCGACGAGGCAAAGCGCAGACAGTTGACGACTTGCAATTTATTTTTTTGGGCGTGGGAAACGCCGTGTGCGGTATACGAAGCGGCCACCGGCACCTGTGCGTGCGTATTCAGCTGAGGATTCGATGACTGCAGCACGCTCGCTGACCACTGACTGATTTGGCCCGAAAAAATCGCCGCCACCGTGGTGGGGGTGAGGACCAAGGGATGCTTACTCAAGAGCGCTTGGCAGTTGTCACTCGACGTGGCACTGAGCTGTTGTCCACCAACGGTTGTCGAAATCGTCACGGACGATGGGAACGAAATGTTGTAGCTCACGGCCACCGCGGTGGCTGCCACTGGGATCTGAAGATACTGCGAAAGCTGTCCGTCAGGCACGTCACGACCAATCGCATTCAGCGGTGTGCTCGAAATTGCGACGTCAACTTTCCCCGACAGCAGGTCACGCCGAGCACTCGACGAAGTTGAGGGCGCGAAACTGCTAAAAGAATTCCGATTCGTGGCACTCAGGCCTTGGTAGTACGAAAGAGCTGACCCCACGAAGGGACCCGCAGCGGCCTCTCCCCCAATAGCCACAGGTATCGCGGGGGCCTCACCAATTAGTACTGCATTACGAAGAATTGCGCTATTACTGGTGGCGCCCGAGCTCGGTAACGCCAGCGTGGCACTCGTGACAAACAAGGCGAGTACTGCGGGCACCGCTCGCCGCCCCTGTACACTCAGGTGCCTCAACTCGCCACCCCCGTGCTACGCGTCATTGTTTCATCCTAGGGGCGGACGTTTCACATCGCCAAGAGACGCGTCTGACAATTCTGTTACACAGACCGCCCCTCAGCTACGCCTCTAGTGCATTTAGGGAAGTTGAGCGTACCGAGCAACCCACGCGACCTCCGTCGAAACCGGCGTGGTGGGGCACGCGAAATGATGCGAACACCACGTTTGTTGCTGCAGGTGTACCGACATGGCGACGTGGGGAATAGCGGCGGGCGTTGTCACGCGACCCCAGACGTGGCCGTCGAGTACGTAGGTGAGACTGGTGGGCGTCCAGATAACACCCCAGGTATGCCACTGCGTCATGGCAACGGCCGTGACTCGGTGAAGCTGACTGTCGTGAGGGCCGTAGTGAACCGTGGCCGTCGATTGAAGGATGCCACCAAAGGTTTCGACAAAGTCGACTTCGGGCCCCATCCCGACACGGGGCCACAGCAACGCCACTTGCGTCGCACCAGCACCCGTCATGCGTGACCGCACGAAGACGGCACCGTAGTGAAAGGGGTGGCCACAGTCGCATACGCCACCGGTCATCCAGATGTTGTGCGAGGTCGGCACGCGAAAGGCGTTCAAACTCAACACACCCTTGGCGACCACAATGTGGCGGCGACTGAAACTGGTACCGGCGTCACCGATCGGCGGGCCGTCGAATGGGTACCAGCCCTCGCCGAGGGTTGCACCGGTGAAGACGGTCCTCGAAACGAGTCGATAGCCCGGAAACCGGCCCGGCGGTGGGGCGACGCCCGACACCGCCGTTGCCGACTGGGAGCCAACGGGGTAGAGCACCGGGCACACAGCAGCGCACGTACGACTCGACGTGCGTACCTCGACCGCTAGGACGATCACTACGAGGAGCACTACGACACTCGCGACCGCTCCAACGGTGCTCCATCGCGCGGTCGTTGTTCGGTGAAGGAGTGTGGGGGGGTGCATGTAGACGAGGTTAGGAAGTAGTGCAACCGATTGAAACAGACTCGCCTAGAGTTTGGCTACCTTGACTATTTTTCTTCTTCCTTCATCATGACCACTGATTTCGAGGCCATCGCCACATCGGTCGAGCAGCATGAGGCCCGCGGGTGGGCTGCCCAAGTCGCCGCGGCGAGTCGTGGCGAGAACCCACTCGGCGCGGTCGTTTCAACCAGCGGGCCAACACCCTGTAGCGCCCTGCGTGCACTCAATTTCGCGGCCTTCAACCGCGTCGTTGGACTTGGCTCGGGACACGAGGTGACGGCCACGACGATTGACGACCTCCTCGATTTTTACCGAGCCCACCAGCAAACGCGATTCGTGATTGAGACCACACCTCACACGAGTCCAGCAGTGGTCCAGTGGCTCGAAGAACGACGTCTCGTGCCTCAGCCACATCGAATTGCGAAAAACGTGCATTTACTGAACGACCTTCCCCCTCGAAGCGCCGTCGACATCATTCGTCTGACACAAGCGGATCTCCCGAGTATCGCCAGCATCAACTGTCAAGCGTGGGGGCTTCCTCGCATGTTTCGATCGTGGTTCGGCGCCCCACTCGACGTATCGGGATTCCAGTACTACGGCGTCCGAGATGAGGGTGCGGTGGTGGCCGTTGGCATGTTGTTCGTGAGTGACGGTTGTGCCTGGTCGAGTGATAGTGCAACCTTGCCCTCACACCAGGGTCGCGGGTATCACCGCGCCCTGCAAGTCCACCGACTCCATGAGTCGCTGGCCCAAGGCGTTCGGATTATGCATACCGAAAACGTGATTGAGGCGCCAACGTTCGATTCCGGTTCCTACCACAACAATCGCAAACTGGGCTTCATCCACTTGTACGACAAGGTCCCCTACGGACCGCTCCCCTAACGCACTTCGGCCAGAGCGGTCGTGAGGTAGGAGCCGAGCAGTGTCGCGCTCGGTCCTCGCAACATGGCGTTGTGATCACCCGAGATAGCGACTACCTCAAGTGATCCCGTGCAGAGGTGGCGCCACGCCGATTCAATTGTCGTGCGGCGCAGCTCCGATACCGCCACGAACGTTGGTCCAGACCAAGGCGACAATGTTCGCGCAAAGCGTAGTTGCACGAGACCCCAGTAATAGAACAGTTCAAACTGCCGTACGCCCTTGAACTGCACCAGACCGCGAAACGGGAGACGCCACAGTGTTGACCACCGAGGGCGCTTGGGCATTCCCGGTGCGCCGGGCGCCTCGATTGCCGACGCCACGCTGGCTGGCAACATGGCCGCCGAGACGAGTGAATCCAATATGACCAGGAGGGCGACCTGTTCACCGCGACGAGTAAGTTCTTGCGCCACGTTCAGGGCCTCAACACCACCCTGTGAATGACCGCCGAGAGAGTAGGGCCCCTTTGGCTGGATTCGCTGGATCTGGTTCGCGTGGTAGCGAGCCGCACCCTTCAGCGTGTAGTGCGGCAAGGAGCGTCGTTCGATACCACGGCCTTGCAAACCATAGAGCGGTTGATCGGAACCGAGCGCAACGGCGAGGGACCTGAAGGCGAGGGCCAGCCCACCGGCTCCGGCAATACAAAAGAAGGGCGGTCGCGTGCCGTGAGAATTAAAGACCACTATCCCTTCAGTCGTGCCGCCACCGAGGTGGGCGGCCAGTTGCACCACTGTTGGAAACTGGGCAATTGTCGCTCCAGATACTGGTGCCCCGTAGTGGTCGCGGAGTAGCGCAGCCACTTTTTGACATGCGTCAGGTGCTCCGAGCGGTACCACGTCGTCCGACGGGTCAAAGTCGTGGTGGCCAAGGACTGTGGCCCACGCGGTCGCTACTCGGTCGGCCCACGACGCTTCGGTGGGGAGCTGCGCTGGTGATTCGGATACCCCCGAAATAACTTCGGCCAGCGTTCGCACGGTAGACGCCCTCATCACGGTGGTAATCGGCAAATCAATGTCGAACTGTTCCTCGAGATTGAAGAACAATCTGGCGCAGCGTAACGACGTCCCACCTAGATCAAAAAAATCGTCGTCAATACTGATCGACGTCGCCTCACGGTCAAGGGCGCGAGCAAAGGCCTCGTTCACTGTCCGTTCGGTGGACGAGGTGGGTGCCACAATGTCGCGCGTCACCGCGAACGACGGCGCCAGCGGGAGGGCGGCGAGTGCGCGGCGATCAATTTTTCCCATGGGTGAGAGCGGATAGGCCGCGAGAGCCACGAACCGCTGAGGCACCATGTAGGCCGGTAGGGCCGTCACAGCCAACTCGTGAAGGAGAAAAAGGTCCGCGTCTTCGCTCGCCAAGACGTACGCGACGAGCAGGGGCTCGCCGGCGCCTTCGTGCACCACGACAACGGCGTCGTGCACCAATGGCGATGCGGCCAGGGCCGCTTCGATATCACTCAATTCGATTCGGTAGCCCCGAATCTTGACTTGTTCGTCACGGCGCCCTACGAACAACAGTGCCCCATCGTCACGTTCTCGCACGAGGTCGCCCGTTCGATAGACCCGTTCGTTGCGCCCCACAAGATTCAGGGTCGGGAATTTTTGGGCGGTCCGCGCCTCATCACCTAAGTAGCCGCGGGCCAGTCCCGGTCCACCGATGAGGAGTTCCCCGACCTCACCGGGGCTCACCTCAGTGTCGAGTTCATCGACCACGTAGAGACGCGCGTTCGCCATGGGCCAACCAATCGGCGAATCAACGTCAGTCGCCGTGAGGACGGCCGACGTGACCTCGACGGTCGCTTCGGTCGGGCCATAGAAATTGATGAGCGCACCGACCCGTGAAGCCATAGTGGCAATGACGGAGGCCGACATCCGTTCGCCACCCATCCACAGCTCCAGCGAGGGCTTACCCGGCCATTGCGATTCGAACATCATCTGCAGCATGGTGGGCGAGGTTTCTAAAATGGACACGTCGCCGGCGTCAAGCAGGCTCGCAAGACCCCGCGGGTCGCGCGTGACCCCCGGCGGCACGCAAACGTGCGTGAGTCCATGCACCAATGGCAGCAGCAGTGCCGGCAGCGACCCATCGAAATTAAACGACCACGTCGTTGAAATGCCGATTCCCGGTTGAAGAGAGCGTTGCTCGATGAGGTCCGAGAGAAGACCCATGATGGCGCCGTGTTCAACGACCACGCCCTTTGGCCGACCCGTCGATCCCGACGTGAAAATGACGTAGGCCGCGTCGTTCGGGGAGAGGTCCTGCCACGAAGCGAGATCGAGCGTAGCCGTCGGCACCGCGGCTGGATCGATAATCGGGCACTCCCACGCACGCGTCATCACTGCCCAGCGATCACTCGCCACGAGGGCTTTGACGCCCGCGTCAGAGCGGAGGATGGCGAGACGGCCTTCGGGAAGCAGTGGATCGAGTGGCACGTACACCGCACCAATCGCGACTACCGCGGTCACCGCGATTGAGACAAGATCCGTGGGTTCAACGAAGACGCCAACGTGGTCACCTCGTTGCACCCCCGCTGCGAGCAGCGCACGGGCGACTGATTGCGCCCGCTGCCATAGAGCGTTAGCCGATGTTTGGTGTTGGCCCTCACGAACAATGATGCGGTCCGGATACGCGCAAAGGGATGACGAAATCCAGTGGGCGAGCGATGAAAAGTGGGTTGCCGCATCGCCCTGAATTGTTTCCATCCGGTACCGTCCGATTTGTCGTTTGTCGAGGTGCGACTGTGTTCTTCAGTCTAAATTGCCCAGCAGTCCGTGGCGAAATGTCGCCGGTGAAAATACTTAGGGTACAGCCACGATCACCCGTGGGTGAGGACGCACCGGCACCGTGAATAATGAGGGCAACCAAGCGTGCGAGAATGGCGACGGCGCTTCGCTGAACTAGTGGCGCACAAGCCACTCATCATCACAGGAAATGGGACGACGTGGAAGAAACGACTGGTGCACCGCGCGATCGTCTGATCACGTCGAGCCTCTCGCTCCTCCTTTCCAATGTGGCGGGCGCCGTCCTCGGTGTCGTGTTCTGGACTCTTGCAGCCCACCGTTATTCTCCCGAGGCCGTCGGCAATGGGTCGGCCGAGATAGCGGCTATGACGCTCGTTGCGACCTCCGTCCAGTTTGCTCCAATGCTGATATTCAATCGCTTTTTGTACCGAGCAGGCACCAGGGCACCTCGTGTCGTCCGGGCGGGGTACCTGTTTGCTGTCGTTGCGGCCGGCGTGGTGGCGACGCTCTTTCTCCTATTTTCGGGCCCTCACCCCTACATTCTCGGGGGCGTGGTGCCAAAGTTCACCTTTATCGGTGCGGTGATGCTCTGGGTCGTTTTCACGATTGAAGACGCGGTGCTCGTGGGCCTTCGTGAGATGAAGTGGATTCCCCTGGAAAACACAGTTTTCTCCCTCCTCAAGCTCGGTCTTCTCGTCGGCGTCGCCACCGTCTTACCGAAAACGGGTGTCTTTGATTCGTGGATCACCCCGCTCGTCATTGTCATTATTCCTGTCAACTGGCTTATTTTCCGACGCCTACTCCCGCGTCACGTCGCTCGCTCGAATGGCCGAAGCGCGTTCCCCGAAACTCGCGCCCTTCGCCGACAGGTACTCGGTGAGTACGGCGGATCACTCATGCTCATCGCCTTAGGGTCGCTCCCGTCTCTGCTCGTCGTTCGTGAACTCGGCTCACAAGCCACCGCGTACTTTCAGACGCCGTGGCTCGTCGGAACCTCGCTTGATTTTCTCCTGTGGACCCTTTCGAGCGCGTTGGTGTCAGAAGTCAATGCACGACCAGACGCAGGTCCCGACTCTGTGAGACGAATAGTTCGCTATACGACTACATTCGGCATCCCTCTCCTGCTGATTGCCGCCGCGGTGGCACCCTTCGGACTGCGGCTTCTGGGGCCGGCCTATGCCGGTCACGGCACGCGCCTACTGCTCTGGCTTTTAGCGAGTAGCCCATTCATGGCGCTCAACGTGCTGTTTATCACCTTCGCCCGACTTGGACGTCGGGTTCGTAGGATTTTTCTTATGCAGTTCAGCCTCGCTTTACTAATATTGACCCTAATGATTTCATTCCTCCACACCTACGGTGAACAGGGAGCGGGCATTGCCTTTTTCACTGGTCAGGCGGTAATCGGGCTACTCGTCACCCCTTCCTTGGTGCGTCAATTCCGACGCCCCTCCATGACACCGGGCTTCGCCCCGACGAGCGCCCTGCTCGTTCTGCCAGAAAATGAGCGATAACGCATGAATATTCGTCTCTACGCGTCCGCTGCGGCGCTTGTTGTCGACCTGACCTTTGGTGTTACCGCACTCGCCGGCGGAAGCTCGCCCGTACGGTACGTCACGGGGCTCCTGTTTGCCTTTTTCGTGGTGGGGTGGTCGTTGGTATCGCACCTTCGCCTCAACAGTGTGTCAGTAGCGCTGTCGTTGACTATTGGTATTGGTCTCGTCACAATTTTGCTACCCGCCGAAGTCATGATTCTCGCGAGTAGTTGGCACCCCGTCACTATTGAATCGACCCTCATTGTGGCTAGCGCACTGCTGCTGGTCGCCAGCATCGTCCGTGAGCGGAGCGGCCGTGCTTCGTAATTTCTTTCGTTCGAGCAGTTGGTACTACTCTCACGGCGCGCCAACGGCGTTGATGGCGGCCACCGTACTGGTCTTACTCCTGCTTCGATTTTTCGCCACCCGTTCTTCTACCACCCCAACAGCGCTCGTACGTTGGCTTAATGCCTTCATCGTGGTCAGCGTTGTGCTCTTTGGACTTTTGGTCTACGCGAGGTTTGTGACTTTTGGATAATCGTCGTTTCTCCCTTCCCGGCGGCAGTCTCTCCCTCGGCGCACTCGGTCTCGCGTTCTGGTTACTGGCGGTCGCCACGGCATCGCCGGGAAGCATTAGGGCGCTGGGACTCATCACCATCGTTGGATGGCCATACTTTGTTGCGCTCGCATTGATGATGACTGGATTCGCGGTCGAACTCAGCGCATCGACGCTTCGTCCGGCCCGCCTCACGGTGCTGTTGATCGGCCTCGTGATCATCGTGTTCGGCACGTCGAGCGCTATTTTTGCCTACCCCACGCTGACTGACAGCTACATTGCCTCGGGTTTCGTGCAGCATCTGGTGACCTATGGTCATATTGCCCACCGAGTTGATGCTCGTTTTTACTGGCCCGGTGCCTTCTCACTGGCCGCCGCCCTCGTCACCTTTGTCGGTCAACACGACGCCATGTCATTTCTTCGCTGGTATCCCCTCGTAATCGAACTTGCGTACTTGGCGCCACTCTTGGCCCTCGCCAAGGCCTCAGGGGTACGTGCCCGCACGGGCTACCTCGGCGTCGCACTCTTTTATGCGACCAATTGGATCCACCAGGACTACTTCTCTCCTCAGTCGCTGAACTTCTTGTTCTTCTTGGTGATTGTCTCTACCGCCATGACGGTGTGGAAGGCCGCCCCGGTCGCCGGGGCGGGCGAACGCTCGCTCGTAGGTCGCCTGCGTAGTTCGCTGACAAGTCTGCGCATGCGCCGACTGAACGGGTACGACGTTGTGATTGACGTGAGTTCGGGTCAAGAGTTAGCCCTCATTGGTGTCATCCTCGTCCTCATTCTCGCCGTGGTGAGTAGCCACCAATTGACCCCCATCACGGTGACACTGGCCCTCGGTGGACTGTTGCTGACGCGACGGCTGCGTCGCCCCGAACTCGTGATTGCTGCTGGTGTCTTGACCTGGGCGTGGGTGTCGCTGAACGCCTCCGACTTCTGGGGTGGAAAGCTTGACACCATCTTTGGCACCGTTGGCCACACCAGTGCGTCAATCAACCAAAATCTCACGAATCGTATCTCGGGGTCCGCGTCCCACGTCTTCGTCGTCGACTTGCGCATCGCCACTATCGCGGCCGTCTTGCTCGTCGGCGCGTTCGGCGCTCTGCGCCGAGCCACCGACGACCGTTCGCTCGAATTCTTGGCGCTGGTGCCGTTCGTTTTGATCCTCGGCCAAAGTTACGGTGGCGAGGGACTGCTTCGCGCCGCTCTCTTCAGCCTTCCGTTCGCCACCCTGCTGGCCGCTTCAGCCTTCGCGCCGAATCACGAGGGCGCAATCACGCCCTGGGTGGGCGCTGGCCGTGTCCACCGAACGTCATCCTCTCGCTTCGCCACCACAATTGCCGCAGTCCTTACCGTCACCGGCGTCGTGTTCACCATCGACCGCGGTGGCAATGACTTCTATAGTTCGTTCACCCACGGTGAAGTGGCCGCAGCGAACTACATCAATGCCCACCTAAAGCCCGGCTACGTCTTCGCCTCCGAGTCCCCGTTCATTCCTGCGGGTCAGACGCTCACCGGCTCCGTCGAACGCTTCTACGCATCCGTGCAGGGGGCTGAAGTGCCGGTTAACACCAGGAAGCTCCTCGGCGCACACGCGCAATACGTGTTGCTCACAACTTCGCAAGAGCGCTGGGGCGTTGAAGTCAATGGGTACCCGTACGGGTGGCAGACTTCGGTGCGCCACGCACTGCTCAACGCGGGCTACCACGTCGTCGCGGCCTGGCCGACCGCCACCGTGTACGCAATCTCGTACCTTCAGCACTAGGGCCCCAACACCGGTCCGGCCAGCGAGAACGGACGTCGCCTCCCCCCCCGGGATCGTGGATTACTGCTGGTACTCCGCTACCCACGCCACGTTGGTGTGCACCGGGGCGGAGGGGCAGGCGAAGTGAAGTGCGCAGTACGTCTGCTGTTCGAGGTCGAGTCGTAGTGGCTTCGTGGGAATCGCCTTGACGTTGGTGACCTGGGCCCAAGCGTGACCATCGAGCACGAAGGTCACCTTGCTTTTCGTCCACACCACGCCCCAGGTGTGCCAGTCATGCTGGTTGACATCCGCAAGGGAGAACGTCATCGTGTGGTGCTTCGTGGACCAGTACACAGTGGCTCGGCTCGTGGAGGGAGTCTCGGATTGGAGAAACTCAATCTCCGGTGGCCACTTATCATTCGTAGGCCACAACATGGCGATGTCTTCGGCACCCGAGCCAATTGTCTGCGAACGAACAAAGTACGCCCCCGAAGTGTGCACGACGCCACACTGACAAAGACCCCCATTAGTCCAGGATTGGTTATTCCGCGCCGAATGATCAGTCTTGATGGACAAGACGCCATTCGCAACGCTCACAAAACGGGGGTCGTACGAGGCACCAGGGTCACCGTGAATCGGACCACTAAAGGCTTTCCAGCCCGTAGGGAGCGTCGTTCCACTAAACGCCACCGCAGCCGACTGGTGATAGCCCGGCAGACCCACGAAGGAAGCGGTCGTCGTGGGGCTCGTACCCGGCACGGCAACAGTGGCGTTGTCACCAACGGGGTACGGAATAACCACCGGCGTAGGTTGCAGCACGATGTAAGTCGCCACGATGCCCGCCACGAGGGCAAGCAGACCCGTCGCGGCGAGGGCTCGTTGGGCTTGCGAGGATGTCGACGGAGGGGAGAGTTCCGTGCTCATATCTTCACGATGCTACTAGGAGCCCCCCTACGAACGAGGGGGCCGAGGGACTATTCGACCCCTTGGGCGCACGCCGGTGAGTGAACCCTCAGGAAGGGCGAGCCCGCGGAAGAGGCGGCGGCTACGCCAGTAGAGGAGCGGACCCTTCACCATGCCGCGAGTCTCGATTTTGATCGTTTCGAGAGGGTAGTTTCGCGGCGACCGGTACCGGCGACCCCGACGAGCATCCGCAAGACGGCGAATGCCGTACGGGATACGGCGGATGACTTCGAGCAGGTGTCGGGGATGCGTGAGCAACACGCTGACGTACATCGCCGACAGTCCAATGCCGTAGCCGTCGATCTGCTCGTAGAAGTCATCATGCGTGCTGCGATGCGTGTGCCGCACTAACGCGGCTGGCTCGTAGCCAATGGTGTAACCGGCGCTGGCGAGGGCAATCCACAGCTCGAGATCTTCGCCGGCGCGCGCCGGAGTGCCCGGTCCGAGGTCGTACCGGAAGCCACCAATTGCCACGAGGGCCTCGCGGCGTACTGCCATATTGCAGCCCGCTCCAAAGCGCCCCACGGCGTAGGGAAATAGTGGATCGCGCCCTGGAGTGTCGAGTGATGCCTCGAACGGTTCGAAGTGAGGGGTGAAACCGCCGTAATACTCCTCGAACCAGAGTTGCGATTCATGCAACAACTCGTTCGGCTGCACCATGCCACCGACACCAGCCAAGTTGGGCTGAAGCACTAAACGACGAGCAAGTGCGCGGAGCCACTGCGGCGACACTGCGGCGTCGTCATCGGTGAATGCAATGATGTCGCCGGTGGCGCAAACAATGCCTCGATTACGGGCCGCCGAGGCACCCGGAATGGCCTCGCGCACGACGCATACTCGCGGATCGTCACTGAGATGAGGAAACGAGCTCGAGAGTGGCTCTCGCCGGTTGTCGACCACGAGTACGTCATAGTTCGGGTAATCGAGTGCCACGAGGCTGGCCACCGTGGCACGTACCTGCTCGACGTCGCGACAGATGGAAGGTACGACAATTGTCACCGAAGGCCACTCGTCGAAGTCAAGTGACGGGCTCACCTTGATCGTGGCCGCCATTCGCCGGATGTTCGCCAGCGCGATGGGCGACACCACACCATGACTTACCGGAGCCAGCGTTCGCGAAACAATATGCCCCTGACGGAGTGATTCCACCCAGGCCCGTTCGGCGCCCGGCACCTCTGGAGCGACAGCATCGGCATCGGCATCGATTTGAATAATTGGGATTGGTTGCCACTGGTTCGTCGGATTCGCGCCCTTGCCCACCATGACGGCGACCCGACCTCGCAGGTAGCCCGCTACGGCGGCCACCGTCCCGCTCACCACAAAGGCCAGTTCGCTCGCCCCAGCCCGAGGGCGGCGAACAGCGTGTGCCATGGCCGTGAGGACCGCCCTTGGCAATACCAGGGCCACCTGTCGTCGTTCCGAGGCCAAGGCGTCGCGAGCCCCGACCAAATCGGCCACCACGGCTTTTGAGAGACCCTCTGAGAAGCACCGTCGCAGGAGGTACCGCAGGGACACGCGCTCCACGCCCACCCGGTGGTGCACGACGGAGGATGTTTGATGCACCACGCGTTCGTTGGGGTGCTCTCGTTGGTAGCGAATGCACAGTTCGGTTTCCTCACACCCGAGCAGGGTCTTGCCGATGCGACCCAAACCAGTGGTAAATCCCCCCACGGCGACAAAGACTGACCGACGAATCCCCATCGAAGCGCCAATGGGATTTCGGATAGTGCCCCCGGTAGGCGCAAGGCCCCGGTAACTACAGCCAAAGACCCAGGAGAACGAAGCGGGGTACCACGGTGCCGCTCGCATAAACCGGGGCTCAACCCAGCCCCCTACAGCGAAGACCGAAGGATCGTCAAAGGGTTTGCACAGTTCGACGAGCCAGGTGGTGTCGGCACTGGCGTCATCATCGAGGAACGCAATAATGTCACCGAGAGTAGCGTCAACGCCAGTGTTGCGAGCGCCTGATAGCCCCTTGCTCAGACCGTTCGCAATCACGCGAACATCAGGGAAAGTGGCGGTGGCACGAGCGAGTAGCTCGTCGTTGTAATCGCAGACCAGCACGGTTTCGTACGGGCCACCCACTTGGCTGGCTACGGAGTCAAGCGCGGCGCAGAGATCGTCCCATCGGTCCAACGTGTAGGCACAGACGACAACGGAAACTTTCACACCGAAAAACTAGTGGAAAAGCCGTCGCTCGTCGCTCGATGACGAACAACTTCACGACGAAGTCGGAGCGCGAGCTCACTCCACGCCTTCGGAGTAGGAAAGCTGAGTTCCGCTAATCGAATGGCGTGCATTAACGCCACGTAGATCGACGACGGACTGTGCACGTCAGCGACGAGTCCACCGACGTACCCCTTGCCCACGACGGGAAAAGACGTATCGAGCAGGAGCACCGTCGCCACCCCGCGTTGCTCGGCGAGCGCGTACGCGCGCGAGTCGACACCGGGGTCGGCCATAACAACCGCAGCCGAATTGTCACACAGATCGCTGAGGATGCTGTCCGACATATCGCGACCTATGACGGTAATGCGGTCAGCGTAGTGACTCTTTGCCACCTCCGACTGGAGATCGTCGGTGGACGAACGCATCACGAGGGTAAGTCGGTAACTGTTGCTCCACGCCTCGGGGATGGCGTCAAAGGCCCGCAGCAGTACCCGCAATCCCTGAACGTCATCCTTCGGGAGGAAGGCCGTGACTTGGTGGACGTCACGAACGCTGGGGCGACCGAGCAATGAAAGGGACCGATGCGTTTCAATAACGGGCGGGGCGTGTTGGAGTGTGCCACTCAGTCGATTGGCCTCGAGATGATCGCCAACCAGTACGAGATCCGCCCGGGCAACTCGACGGGCCAAGGCGTCAATCTGTGAAGGCTCGCTCGACGGACCCGACATTCGCAGAACAACACTAACCGCGCCAACGTCCTTGGCGGCGGCCACGTAGTCGCCTATCCACTCGTTCGAAATCGATGGCCACGACAGCGCAATTGCCATTGCGGTGTCGGGTCGTAGGTGCTGTTGAAAGGCCTTGCGTTGTGCACGCGTGGATCCCGCCACGTGCCACGTAGGGACCGCCTCGCCGGCGTACGAGTACAACGCCGCGAGTGACGGAGCACGATGCAGGCCAGACCGTACGTGTTGCGTCGGGTCAATTTCGAGACGACTTACCGCACCAAAATTGGCAACAGCGTGCACCACTTCGGCGCCCATGACACCAGGAATAGTTCGCTCCGAACCCGGCCCTGCCACCACCACATGGGGCACCGTTCCTTGGGCCGTTACCGGCCCGACACGGTCAAAGAGTTCAGGCATCGTAGCCTCGCAGTCGTTCGCTCACAATCGTTCGGGCAATGCGGAACCCGTCGCGCACCACACTGAGGTTGCTCGTGCCGTGAATGCGCGCCGCCTCAAAGCAAGGCACTTCAGCAATACGCAAACCGGCTCGCTGTGCGCGAATCCCAACGAGGGTTTCCACCTCAAAGCCGTCGGAATCAATTCGAAGTGCATCGACGCAATCGCCGCGAACGGCGAAGTAGCCGTACGTTGCGTCGCTGTACTTGTGACCAAACAGAACGTTTATCAACATGCAAATACCCCAGTCGCCGAACCGACGGAAAGGAGTGATGTCGGCCGAGCCCGCACCAGCGGCAAATCGACTGCCCTTTACATATTGTGCGCCATTGACGATCGCGTCACGGAAGGCGGCCAACTCACCGCCGTCCATTGAGCCGTCGGCGTCGATAGTAATACGGACGTGGCCAGTTGCCGCCGAAAGGCCCGCCTTCAATGCGGCTCCCTTGCCCGGCGTCGTGACCCGAACAATGCGAATGGATGGCGCTAGGACTTTGGCCACCCGTTCGGTATCGTCCTTTGAACGACCATCGACGAGGATGATTTCGTCTACCCATTTCGGCAACGAATTCAGTACATAGGGGAGATTGCCCGCTTCATTGAGCGTGGGAATGATGACCGACACCGTCGTTGCAGCGACGACCTTCTCGTTCATCTCCGTCACGCTCCGTACCACGGCTCTCCTCGTTGCGCTGTTCCAAAATTTCATCGCCACTTCAGTATCGCGCGGAGGGGCAAAAGTATCTGAGCGATTCTTTAGAAGACACTCAGGAGAACATTCATCAAGCGGCGTGGCGCTACCAGCCTCGCGTCGAAAGTCAGTCGTGGCGCTTGACGTCACTAGCCGTTGTAGCTGTACTGGGCAGCCCAGTCGATCTGCATCGACTGTGGCTTCGTGGGGCAGGCCCAGCCCGAACTGCACCAGGTCTGCTGCTGGAGGTCCAGCGTCATTGGCAAGGTCGGAATGGCCGCCGTATTCGTGTCGCTACCCCAGACACTGCCGTCAACGGTGTACGTAATGCCCTTGGGCGTCCAAATAACGCCCCAGGTGTGCCACTGCGTCATGTCAATGTTTGACAACTTGACCTGGTCCTGGGTGTTGGCTGCGGTGAAGTGGGTAGTGGCCGTTGAGAAATTAGCGGAGCCGTCAGTTTCGTTGAAGTCAATTTCTGGTGGCCAGCTGTTATTGGCGGGCCACAGCAGCTCCACATTGGTGGGTCCGGCGCCGGTAACACGTGAGCGGACAAAGTAGGCCCCGTAGGTCTGAGAAAATCCACAGTCACAGAGTCCGCCGGTCACCCAGATGTTGCCGTAGTTGGGGTCTTGGAAGGTGTTGAGGGACAGCAAGCCGCCGGACAGCGACACGTGGGCCGCGCCACCGAACTGCGCACCAGGGTCACCGCCAGGCTTTCCGCTGTACACCTGCCACCCACTAGGAAGGCTCGAACCGGTGAAGTCAGCCACGTTGCTCTGGGTGAAGCCGGTCAATGCGGTCGCGGTGGGTGGGGAAAATCCTGAAGGTGAGTTCGACGACGCCACGCCCACCGGGTAGTTCACACTCACGGCCGGCACTCGTGCCGGCACCGTCGTGGTGGGTACTGGCACCGTCGT
>Ga0136642_1000390_pt1 | contig 24423 bp, 20 predicted proteins | sample LowCatLa1302831Y_FD_115313 | JGI IMG/M metagenome (GOLD analysis project Ga0136642, IMG submission 115313) | Freshwater microbial communities from Lower Cathedral Lake, Yosemite National Park, California, USA - 13028-31Y | ecosystem: Environmental > Aquatic > Freshwater > Lake ... | reverse complement strand
AATCAGTTCGCACTTCTCGTAGCCCAGTTGCTGTTGAGACTTTTAAACTTCTTGGCGCATTACCAAATAAGGATATTGCTCTTGAAGAAATGAATCAAGCTGCTGATGCTGGTTTAATCTCTGCTGGTGAATCTACATATGTTCGTATTTTCCCACTACAACAGAATGAATCATTTAAAGTTGTTAATGACACTGCTCACAGCTTGTTCTTGACTTCTATTATTGTTAATCAAGATTTCTTCAAACAGTTCGATGCTAAAACTCAAGAAATTATGGCAACTGCTGCTTTCAATGCTGCTCGTAAAGAGCGTCGTGAATCTGTTGCTGGTATTCCTAACATTCTTGCAGAGTGTGAAGCCAAAGGTGTTGAAGTTGTTCGTATGTCTGCCGAAGAAGAAATTAAATTTAAATCTCTTACTTCTAAAGTATATGATAAATTCGCTGATTACTTCACTCCAGGATTGGTTCAGAAGATTCAGTTACACTAATTAAAATTTAGTGACTAAATATTAGGGAGCTTCGGCTCCCTTTTTTATTTTGAGAGATTATGAAAAAAATATTATATTACAATGTGCATTTGGTATCACACGTTATAGATGCTGATAAAATGGTATTATCTAAATTTTTATCACCCAACTATAATGATGCCTTGTTTGACAATTATAGTAAATTTGGGTTAAACAAACATAACGCAGTTTTTGATAGATCTGGGCATTTACCCCATTTCTTAAATATGGATTTAACTGCGCATCCAATGCTTAAAAAGATAGAAAATTATAACTTATCTTTCTTTGAGATTACTGAACTTAGGTGTAAGCAGCTTCTTGCAACAGGGAAACCTATTAATGTTCTTTGGTCTGGTGGCATTGATAGCACATATATCCTATTGATGTTATATTATTTCGCGAATGATAAATCTCAAGTTAGAATAGAGGGAACTTATAATTCTATTATTGAGTCTGGAGATATGTTTGATAGGAAATTAAAACATATGTTCCATTATAATATTAATGTTGCAGCAGGGACTGATTTTAAATATAATGATGACGCATTATATGTTAGTGGGATGGGTGGTAATCAGCTATTTGGTCCAACAGATAATATGTTTGCAACTGGTGGACCAGCGATGTTCCACCACACATTAGGAACAAAAGAGACCATATATGAGTCATATGAACGAAATATAGATCCAGAATTACTAGAGTTTTTTGACCCAATGATTAAGAACAGCCCAAAACCTATTGAGACTGTTGCAGATCTACGATGGTATTGTATTTTTAATTTAGATTGGTATACTGCTTTATATGAACACAAAATTGTCATAGAAAAATGTAAAGCAGAAAAAATTATGGCATTCTTTGATACAGAACAGTTTCAGGAATGGGCAATTAATACAAAAGAACCCTTTACTAAGATAAAAGGAAATGCAAATACCCATAGATGGCAAATGAGAGAAATATTATCTGATTTGTTTGGCGAAAATCACTACGCTGATAATAAATCTAAATTAATATCCAGCTACGGAATGGTAGATCCTACTTGGCTATTTCTCCTCTCTAATGGTGAAAATATCCTTGCATAACCCAACTTGCATATCTTATAAATAAAGAGGTATAAGAATAATGATTGGGATTCAAAAATGGCGACGATCAGCAATCTCTTCGTAGACGCAGGAGCAGATTATAGCAATATAATCACAGTCTCGGCGACAACAGGACAGGCTCTAAATTTAACTGGATATACTGTGGCTTCTCAGATGAGAAAGTCGTATACTTCCAGCACCAGCTACAACTTTAGTTCCTCAATTTATGATGCTGTAAATGGTAAAGTTCGTTTACAGTTAACAGGAACACAATCCAGTGCCATTCCCGCAGGGAGATGGCTTTACGACGTTGAGATATCTTCTCCATCAGGATCTAAGACTAGAGTGGTGGAAGGAATTGTAACAGTAACCCCACAAATTACACAAATATAATGTCAGATACAATTGCTATTGTTACGCCTGACCAAGCGTTATCGGTCGCTGTTTCAGAGGGTGTTGTTACACTTTCTTCAAGCAATATTTCAAATCCTGCTGTGGTTGAGTCACTTTCAAATGTCGCCGATGTCGATATGACTACAAATGGTAAGATAAATGGATCAGTTTTAGTGTATAGAACAACAACAAATAAATGGACAGCTTCCACTACGCTTGATGCGCAGAACATGGAAGGTGGCGAATTTTAATCGGAGAATAAAAGATGGCATCAATAATTAGAATTAAACGCTCATCAGTTTCAGGAAATCCAGCAACACTAGGTGCTGGAGAATTAGCATATTCAGCACTTAATGGTGCGGGTGGAAATCGTCTATACATTGGTATGGGCTCAGAGACTTCAGGTAATGCTGCTAACCACTACGTAATCGGTGGTACTTACTATACTGGTTTGGTTGACGCATCAGTCGCTGGGACATTAACTACTAGCGCATCTTCAATTCCAGTGCTTTCTGCAACTGGTACAATCGATAAGTGGTTAGTTGGTAACTTACAGCTAACTACTAATACATTATCTTCCACTAACACCAATGGTGATATTACAATTCAGCCTAATGGTAGTGGTAGAGTTAGTCTTTATAATCCATATATTAACCAGTCTGGCACTTTAGTAACTCTGGATGAATATATCTATGATACAGTCGGTGGTACTATTACTGCTGGTACTGGTATTACTTCTACAGTTAGCGATCCAGCTAATACAACAACTCTTTCTATCACTAACACTGGTGTTACTGCTGGTAGTTATGGTTCTGCCACTTCAGTTCCAACATTCACTGTTAATGCGCAAGGTCAATTAACTGCTGCTGGATTAGCTAGCATTTCTACAACTTTAAATATTGCTGGTGGAACTGGCACTGCTGCTGTTGCTCTTGGTACTGATACATTAACCTTCGTTGGTGGTACTGGTATTACTACTACTGCTAGTAAAGTTTCCACTGCTGATAGTTTAACTATTGCTATTGATTCAACTGTTGTTACCTTAACTGGTACTCAGACTCTTACAAATAAGACTTTAACTAGTCCAACTATCAATGGCGCAACTATTGGTTCAGCAGGTGCTACATTTAATGGTTCTACTTCTGGCACAATTACTGTCCTTGCCAGTGCTGTCGCTGGATCAAATTCGTTAACTCTACCAGCTGCCACAGATACTCTAGTTGGTAAAGCAACAACAGATACACTAACTAATAAAACAATTAACTTAACTAGCAATACTTTAGTTGCTACTTCTGCTCAGTTAGCTGCTGCTATTACTGATGAAACAGGTTCTGGTCTTGTAGTATTTAATAATAGTCCTACTTTAATTGCACCAACTCTTGGTGTAGCTTCTGCCACTACAATTAATAAAGTTACTCTTACTACTCCAGCTACTGGTTCTACTTTAACTATCGCTGATGGTAAAACTTTTACTGTAAACAATACATTAACCTTAACTGGTACTGATACTTCTTCAATAGCATTCGGTGCTGGTGGTACTGTTGCTTATGTAGCAAACAAACTAAGCGTATTTGCTGCAACTACTTCTGCTGAACTTGCTGGTGTTATCTCCGATGAAACTGGTTCTGGTGCTTTAGTATTTGCTAACAGCCCGACTCTAATAACTCCAACTCTTGGTGCTGCTCTAGCAACTAGTATTACTGCTACTAGTGGTAGTATGGTTGTTAATGCTGCAGCTGGTAATAACAGTGTAAACTTAGTTCCTACTGGAACTGGTACTGTTGATGTTGCTAATAAGCGTATTACTTCTGTTGCTGAACCTACTCAGTCTACTGATGCTGCTACTAAGAACTATGTTGATGCTGTTAAAACTGGTTTAGATCCTAAAGATTCAGTTCGCATCGCAACGACTGCTGCACTAAGCGCAACGTATGCCAATGGAACTTCTGGTGTTGGTGCAACCCTTACTAACTCTGGCACTCAAGCTGCGTTTACAGTTGACTCTATCGTTGGTGTTATTGGTGATCGTGTTCTGGTTAAAGACCAAGCAACTGCGCTACAAAATGGTTTCTACTCAATTACCACTGTTGGTACTGCTTCTACAAACTGGGTATTGACAAGAACTGTTGATGCAGATCAAAATACTGAATTAACTCCTGGTGCATTCACTTTCGTTGAAGAAGGTACTGTTAATGGTCAGAATGGATATGTTTGTACTAATACTGGATCAGTTACAATTGGTACTTCATCAATCACTTTTGTTCAGTTCTCTGGCGCAGGTCAGATTATCGCTGGTGATGGTTTAACTAAATCTGGTAATACACTAAACGTAGGTGGAACTACAAACCGTATTTCTATCTCTGCTGATGCTGTCGATATCTCTGCAAGTTATGTTGGTCAAGCGACTATTACTACTCTTGGTACTATCGCTACTGGCACTTGGCAAGGTTCTGTTGTTGGTGCTACTTATGGTGGTACTGGTGTTAATAATGGAGCCAATACATTAACACTGGCAGGTTCAGTATCTCACGCTGGCTCATTTAGTCAAACATTCACCGCTACTGCTAATACTACATTAACACTACCAGTAACAGGAACTCTTGCTACTTTAGCTGGAACTGAGACTTTAACTAATAAGACTCTTACTGCTCCAGTTATTGCAACTATTGTTAATACTGGTACTCTAACACTACCAACGTCTACTGACACTTTAGTTGGTCGTGCCACTACTGATACCCTTACTAATAAAACAATCACTGGTGCGATAATCACTACTGGCAGTATTAATAATACTCCAATCGGTGCAACTACTACTAATACTGGTGCGTTCACTACATTAAATGCAAGTGGTACTATTACGGCTCAAGGAAATCTTACTGGTGCTGGTGCTGCAACTTCTACTCTCGATGGATTTAACATTGATGGTGGAACATATTAATAGTTACTAAATACAATTAGTCGCTGGGGTTTTTACCCCAGTTTAACCTTTTTAGGAAGATGAATGAGTAATTTACTTATACTCAAGAAATCGTCTGTTGGAGCAAAAGTTCCAATTGCAGACGATTTAACTTACGGTGAATTGGCATTAAACTATGCTGACGGTAAACTGTATTTCAAAGATTCTTCCAACGTAATAAATTTTCTCGGTTCATCTTCTGCAACCGAGACTCTTACAAATAAAACCCTTACCTCTCCGAGCCTAACTGGTACAGTTGCAATAACTGCTACTACGCTACTTTCTATTAATGGTGTTACTGGTTCTACTGGGCAATATCTTGCTCGTGGACCAACTGGTCTTACTTGGACAACTGCACCATCCCCTGCGCTTTCTTCTTTAACAGACGTTGTAATTAGCAGTCCAACAGCTCAACAAGTTTTAACATATACAGGTTCCGCATGGATTAACGCTGCATCAAATGCAGTTGTTGCTTCTGCGGTTTTTGCTACATCTCAATCAGATCTTGGTTATGTTTATGATAGTAATATATCACTATCTGAAGATGAAGGTTCTATCACGGGCATCGCAAACAACATCTATGACTTGGGTGTTCTAAGTTTCACAGGTATTATCTCATTAAACAACATAGACCAATCGATCAAATCAGATTATCTTGGTTACTCTATTATTTTCGGATTCTAAGGATATACAATGGCACGTCAGTTAATTGAAAAATACATATTTACCCCAAATGCTGCAGGATACGGCACGATAAAATTTCCAGGTAAAGTTGACTTAACACAGCTATTAATTATTGCCAACAAAACTCAGCAGACCAACATCTATGCGATTGGTGATCCTACTAAGAATGGTACAATCGTATATAATCCGGATGATGTCACTTTTATGGGTAATACTGTTCAGTACTCTGAACAAGTTGGCGCAAGTACTGTAACATTTGCAGCAGATACATCATCAATGTTATCTACTGATAAAGTTGCAATTTATACTGATGCACCAAAACAAATTGGTAATATTGTTCGTCCCTATGCATTCGGTATTGATGCTATTGAACGCCAGAGGGTGGCAATGCCCCAAGCGTTAATTGACGCTGACTTTGAGTATGGATTGCAACCAACTAAATGGCAGAACTATTCTGATATCCGTGGTATTCCAGGTATTTACGAAAAACCTGGACTTGACTTGTTCATGACCAACATTACTTCAGATGGTGGTAATCCATCTATTATGACTGTAACCTGTTCACAGGCGCATGGTCTTACTGTGGCCCAACCAGTTATTATCTTCGGTACTGCTGGTGTTTCAAATGCTGCTCGTGCTGAGGGTGCTTTCGTTGTATCTACTGTTCCTGATACAACTAGTTTTACTTATTTTGCTAAGGGTATTGTTGGAACTAACGGAACTTCTGTTTACAATCAATCAACCTATGCTCGTCGTGGTGGTTTTTATGCTGGTGCTGGTTTACCAATTACTGGATATGTTTCTGATGCTAACTCCCCATCTAAAATTACAGTAACCTGTTCAGCAAACCATGGTTTGGTAGCAGGTGCTCCAATTGTTAACGTAGTTACTTCAGCTGGAACAAACCATACTTTAATGAGTGGTAATTTCTTCGTTGAAACAGTTCCTACTGGAACTACATTTACCTTTACTGCTCGAGTTGGTGGCGCAGTTGCAAACGCATCTATTGTTGCTGTAACTTATACTCGTTCTGATGCTTATGTTCAACATAGAGCATTTGATGGTGGTGTTAACATTGGTACGTTCTTACCTTCTCATGGTGCATCTGTTTCTCGTCAAACTAAGAAATACATGCGTTACCAATCGGGTAAAGGTATGCTTTGGACTTCTGGTGTTCTCTTTAATCCAGTTATGAACTTAGATCAGATCTCTGCTGCAGCTACTACAGTTGGTTCTGTGATAACAGTTTCAACTGAAATTGACCATGGGTTGCAAGCAGGTGCCACAATTCAAATTGCAGGTGTTGTTACTTCTGGCTATAATGGAACTTATGGTGTTGCGACAATTCTTAACGAATCACAATTTACTATTAATGCTATTGCTACTCTTGGTAGCACTTCGGCTGTAATTACTAATCTTCCACGTGTCACTGTTAAAAATTGGATTGGCGCCACTACTCGATGTGGTCCATTCGATGACCAAAATGGATTATTCTGGGAATTCGATGGTGTTGAATTGGCAGTTGTTAAGCGTTCAGCAACATATCAGCTATCAGGATTTGTATCTGTTACTGCAGGATCACAACTTGTAACTGGATCTACTTGTCGTTTCACTCAACAATTAAAAGTTGGTGATTCTATTGTTATTCGTGGCATGACATATCGTATTGGTTCTATTACCGATGATAATTCTATGACGATTAATCCAGAGTATCGTGGTGTTAATAACTCTGCAGGTATTAAGATCGCTCAGATTATTGATACTCGTATTCCACAATCACAGTTTAACTTCGATAAGATTGATGGCACTGGTATTTCTGGTTATAATATTAACCTAAACAAAATGCAGATGTTGGGAATTTCATTCTCTTGGTATGGTGCTGGTTTTATTGATTTTATTTGTCGTGGTGGTGATGGTAATATGATTCAAGTCCACCGCATGAAACAAAATAACTTAAATGATGAGGCATACATGCGCACAGGTAATACTACTGTTCGTTATCAAGCCATTAATGAATCTGCTCGAGATCGTTTAAATGCAACTATGACCAACACTCAAACCACTATGGATTTAGTTGATGCATCAAGATTTCCTTCTACTGGTGGTATCGTTTTAGTTGATGGTGAGTATATTAGTTATACTGGTAAATCCAGTAATACTTTAACTGGATGTACTCGCGGTGCGTCATTCTCTATGTTCGTTGGTGGTTCTACTAAAACATTTTCTGGTGGGGCTGCAGCAGTACATGCTGTTGGTAATGGATATAATTCTGTTACTCTTATTAGCTGTACTTGCTCTCCAATTATTAATCACTGGGGTTCTTCATATATTATGGATGGCAACTTTGATGAAGATCGTGGTTACTACTTTAACTATGCTGCAACTGGAGTTTCATTAACATCAGGACAAAGTAAAACTGCGTTCTTCTTAAGACTTGCACCTTCAGTATCAAACTCAATTGCGGGACAGTTCGGTGATCGAGATCTTATTAATCGTTCACAATTATTATTGCAGCAATTACAAATTCAGTCAGACCAATCTGTACAAGTTTATGGTATCTTAAATCCAGGTAATATTGATGCGTCATCATTAACTTGGACTGCAGTTAATACAACGGCATTAGGTTCTCAACCTTCTTTTGCTCAGGTATCAACAAGTAGTTCTACTGTAGCAACTCCAGGTGAACAAAACTTTAGTACACTGGGGCAACCTGGTGGTTTTGCCCAAATTGACTTATCAAAACTTAAAGAATTAACAAACTCAGCAATTGGTGGATATAGTAATTTCCCTGACGGACCAGACGTTTTGGCAGTTATTGTTAAGAATCTTACTACTAATACTGCTAGTGCCAACATTAACTTGTTCTGGTCAGAAGCACAAGCCTAAATATAATCGAATTAGAGGAAACCTATGTCAACACAAGTACAATTTAGAAGAGGTACAACTACACAGAATAATGCGTTCACTGGAGCGCAGGGGGAATTGTCTGTTGACACCGATCTTAAAACTCTACGTCTACATGATGGAACTACCGCAGGTGGTGGTTCCACTATGCTTAATAACATATCTGCACAGACTGCTTTAAATAAAACATTTAGTACTGGTTCTGTTTGGCAGGGTAATGCTGTTGGTTTGGGTTATGGTGGAACAGGTTCTGCTCTTAGTCCTACTGCTGGTGCTGTTTTATATTCTACTTCTAGTGGTCTTGCTCTTTCTGCAGCAGGTACATCTGGTCAAGTCCTGGTTTCTGGTGGTACTGGTGCTCCAACATTCGTTGCTGCTTCTTCTATCACAGCAGGTACTTCTACTCTAGCAACTACTGCAACTAACATCGCTGGTGGTTCTGCTGGTCAGTTAATTATTCAATCTGATACATCTTTAACTACATTTATTACTGCTGGTTCTCCAGGCACTTTCTTACAATCAGCTGGTGCTGGTTATGCTCCAACTTGGGCAGCTGGTCAGGTTATTATCGGTAGTACTGCTGTTCCTCTTGGTTCAACTATTACCTCTTTCTCTGGTTTAGCAAACTTAATAATGGGTAATGGTAGTTATGGCGGTGGTTCAATTTCTGCTCCAGGTATTACTGGCTCTGGTCCATGGACAGTTACAGTTACTGGCATAACATCAACAACTGGTCTTGCTGCTGGTCAACAAATTGTCGCAGCTGTAGGAACTGGATCTTTATATAATTCAGCTACTAGCGTAGTAATTGCAAGTGTTATTTCTTCAACAAGTATTACTGTAACAGTTACTGGTGGTACAACACCAACTGCTGGTACTATTACTGGTATTACTGTTCTTGGTTATTTACAAGTTCCAGTTGGTACAACTGCTCAGCGTTCATGGGCTCCAGCTACTGGCATGATTCGCTATAATAGTGATCAAGTTTCCTTTGAGGGGTATTCTTCTGGTGCTTGGTCATCTCTTGGTGGGGTTTCTTCTGTAAACAAATATACTTACATCAGAGCAGAAACTTCTGCTGGTGCTGCTAATGGTGATTTGGATTTCTTTGCTCAAAATGCTGGTGTTACTGCTGCAGTTCAAGTTGGCCAATGGAATAGAACTAACTTAAAAGATTATACTGGTACATTAGTTGGCACACAAACAACACAGTCAGTATTTGATACTACTGCCACTACTGTTAATGCTTTCGGTGCAGCAACCACCCTAACATTAGGTAATGCTACTTCTGCTACATTAACGCTGCGTCCAGGAACTGTGGTTGGTTCAAATACTACTCAAAATTTATATAATACGGCTGCCACTACGTTAAACATAGGTGGTGCAGCAACTACATTGGCTCTTGGTGCTACTACTGGTACAGCGACTATTGCTAACCCAACAGTTACGCTAACAAATGCTACTGCGTTGAACCTTAATGGTGCGTCACCAGCAATTACAACTACTAGCACTACTGCTTCTGTATTTAATGCTACAGTTACTACACTAAACATAGGTGGTGCAGCAACCACATTGGCTCTTGGTGCGTCTACTGGTACAACAACTGTTAATAATAACTTAACAGTTACTGGTAACTTAACTATTAATGGTACAACAACTACTGTCAATGCTACAACTGTTCAAGTAGCAGATAAAAATATTGAACTTGGTATCACAGGAACACCAACTGATACTACTGCTAATGGTGGTGGTATTACTCTAAAAGGTACTGTTGATAAAACTATCGTTTATGATAATACCAATAATAACTGGACTTCTTCTGAACATTGGAACTTGGTTTCTGGTAAGTCATTTAAGATTGCCACCGTAAACGTCCTTGACGTTTCTACAGTTCTTGGTGCTGCTACTTCTGCTACAGTTGCTGGATCTGCGACTACATTAAGTATTGGTGCTTCTACTGGTACTGCTACAATTAATAATGCTATTGTATCATTGCCAAATGCTACAGCGATTACTACTGGACAAACAACTGTTGCACTATTAAATACTACTGCTACAACAGTTAATGCGTTTGGTGCTGCTACTGCTCTAAACTTAGGTGCTGCTACTGGTACAACAACTGTTAATAATGATGTAACTCTTGCCGCTAACAAGAAGATCGTAATGACTAACATAGTTGATATGATTCCATTTACTGGAACCACTTCTTCTACAACTGCTACTGCGATTACTACATTCCCAACTGCTACATATCGCTCTGGTAAGTTATTAATGCAGGTTGTTAATGGTTCTGCATATAGAATTTTAGAACTATTAGTTCTTCATGATGGAACAAATGTTACACTATCTGAGAACTATGCCAATGCTACTGAAATTCAAACAGCAACTACAAGTACTACTTTTACTGCTTCTATCTCTGCTGGTACATTAACTGTTTATGCCACTGCTTCTGCTGGTACATCTGTAGTTAAAGGTCATGCAACTTTATTCAAGGTATAATATATGGCAATCCCAGCTTCTAGAGAAGATTTAAAACAATATTGCCTACGTGATCTTGGTGCACCTGTTATCGAGATTAACGTAGATGATGACCAATTAGAAGATCGTATTGATCAATCGCTAGATTACTGGCGTCTATATCACTATGAAGGTATCGAACAAGTATATCTAAAGTGTCAAATTAAAGCATCAAGAATTACTCTTACCACAAATAATGCAGCATCGTTTGGTTTAGAAAATAAAATTACTGGAGTTTCTTCTGGAGCAACTGCAACAGTTACCAGAGAAAATTCTGCTGTATCTACTGGTAATACTTTAATTGTTAAAAACGTAGTTGGTACTTTTATTGCTGGTGAGACTATCGGTAATGGTACAATTACTGCTACTCTTGGATCAGGAACTCCTTGTGTTTTTGGCGAGTATGATAAGCGTTATATTGATATCGATGATTCAGTATATGGTGTTCAGAAAGTTTTATCTATCGGACAATCAAGTTCGTCAAAGAATATTTTTGATTTACAGTATCAATTGCGCTTAAATGATTTGTATGATTTAACTTCTACATCAATCATTTATTACAAAACTGTAATGTCTCATTTGGCTCTATTAGATTTAGAATTAAATGGTCATACACTGTATCGTTTTAATCGTTTACAAAATAGACTTTACCTAGATATTAATTGGGCAACTGATATTTCGTTTGGTGATTATATTATTGTTCAAGCATATCGTGCCTTAGATCCAGCTACATTTAGTAAAGTGTGGAATGAAAACTGGATTAAGCGTTATACTACTGCGCAATTTAAACGTCAGTGGGGTACTAATATGAAAAAGTTTGGTGGTCTACAACTTCCAGGTGGCGTTACTCTTAATGGTAAAGATACTTATGATGAAGCCATGGTTGAAATTCAAACATTAGAAGACGAACTACAAAATAAATCTGCTCCCCTAGAATTCTTCTTAGGATAATATGAGTACCGTAAATGTATATTTTACTCAGGGAACTAAAAATGAGCAGTTCCTAATTGAGGACTTGATCATAGAATCGTTAAAGATTTATGGTCATGAGACATTTTACATTCCAAGAACATTGGTTTCTAAAGATGATGTGCTTGGTGAAGATCGTTTAAGTCAATTTAAAACTGCATTTCCAATTGAAATGTATTTCGAAAATATTAATGACTTTGGTGGTAGTGGTACTTTTATTCAAAAGTTTGGTTTAGTTATTGAACAGTCTGCAACCTTAGTAGTTGCACGTAGACGTTGGAACCAATTTGTTGGAAGATACGGAGTTACACAAATACCAAATAGACCATGCGAGGGTGATTTAATTTATTACCCTGTCTCTGGTGACTTGTTTGAAATTAAGTTTGTTGAACATCAAAACCCATTTTATCAACTTGGTAAGTTGTATACATATAAACTTCAAATTGATTTATTCCAATATTCTTCTGAAGCAATTGATACTGGGATCCCTGAGATTGATGCGTTTGAATCTCTTAAGACGTTCAATACAAATACTACAAGAAACCTAACTGGACAGGTAAAAACTATTACTATGACAAATAGTGGTTCAGGATATACTTCTATTCCAACTGTTGTGTTTACTACTAGTACTGGTAGAAATGCAACAGCAACAGCAGTTAGAGGAACCTCTGGGGCATCACTTAATAAGATTACAGGAGTAACTATTACAAATCCTGGCACTGGGTATCAAACTCCTCCAGTAATAAGTTTTATTGGAGGAGGTGGCACAGGTGCTGCTGCTACTTGTACTATTGATATTGATATTGACCAAGCAGATGGCTTTGGTGAAAATAATACTTTTAAATCTGCATCAAGTGGTGTATTAAACTTTGATGAGTCTAATCCATTCGGGAAAATTGTATAATGCTTAATGGAAATGTATACTACCATGGTTCTATAAGAAAGACGATCGTAGCATTCGGTCGTTTGTTCAGTGACATCTATATCGATCGTAAACAAGGTGACTCTGTAACTGGAACTACACTTCAGCGTTTACAAGTTCCTGTTTCTTATGCTCCAAAAGAAAAGTGGTTAGTTCGTGTCGAACAACAAGTAGATATTGAAAACAATACTACAATGATTTCTCTACCAAGAATGTCATTTGAAATAATTGGTTATGTTTATGATTCATCTCGTAAACTTAACAGAATGCAACAAATTAAAACTGATGTATCAAACTCTACTAAACCAGTAGTTTATACACCAGTTCCATATAACTTAGATTTATCACTTTATGTTATAACGAAGACGCAAGAGGATGGGCTTCAAATTATTGAACAGATTCTTCCTACGTTTAGTCCTGAATATACACTTCAAATTAATATGGTTCCTGAAATGGGAATTATTATGGATGTTCCTGTTATTCTTAATAGTGTTTCTGTTGTAGATGAATATGATGGTAACTTTACTGATAGACGATATGTTACCCATACATTAAATTTTGAAATGAAACTTAATTTATATGGTCCAGTTTCTGGACAAGGTATTATTACTGAAGTTAATTCTAATATTGGAGAAACTGAAGCTGGTGGTACCAATCGGGTATATACTGCTGCAGGTGACGTCACTACCGCAACAGTTACTTCGGAGCAGTGGACTGGCCAAGGATTGTAAATGGCAGAAATATATAATTCGAATTCGAACTTAAAAGCAGCAGGTGTAGTAGTTGATTTTACACAGGATAATATTAAAGAGTACATGAGATGTGCTCAAGATTATCTTTATTTTATTGAGAACTATTGTTATATTGTTACGCTAGACCATGGTCTCCAGCTGTTTAAACTGTATGACTGTCAGCGCAATAAATTAAATGTAATTCATAATAATAGACGTGTTATCCTTATGGAAGGACGCCAGCAGGGGAAAACTACTACCTCTGCAGCATATATTCTTTGGTATACATTATTCCAAGCAAATAAACAGGTTGCTATCTTAGCCAATAAAGCAACTGCTGCAAGAGAAGTTTTAAATCGTTATCAAACTATGTATGAGATGCTTCCTCTATGGATGCAACAAGGTGTTACTACTTGGAACAAAGGTGACGTAGAATTAGAAAATGGTTCAAAGGTATTTACAGCTGCTACTTCTACTTCTGGTATTCGTGGTAAATCTGTTAATTTACTTTATGTTGACGAAGCTGCGATTATTCCAAATAACGTAGCGGAAGAATTCTTTACTTCTGTTTACCCAACTATTTCTGCTGGTGAAACAACAAAGATTCTTTTATCTTCAACTCCACTTGGCTATAATCACTTCTGGAAATTTTGGAATGATGCTGAGAATGGTCGTAATGGTTTTACTGCTTTGTTTATTCCGTATTGGGAAATTCCTGGACGTGATGATAAATGGGCAGCAGAACAGAAAGCAATGCTTGGTGAACTTAAATATAATCAAGAGGTTTCTTGTAAATTCCTTGGTTCTAGTTTAACTTTAATTAGTGCTGATGTTATTGCTAAGATGTCAATTGATCCTAGAATATATGAAAAAGATGGATTAGATGTTTATGTAAGACCACAAAAAGGTCATACATATTGTTTAGTTGCTGACGTAGCAAAAGGTGTTGGTGGTGATTATTCGGCTTTCCAAGTAATGGATATTACTGAGGCACCATATAGAATTGTTGCAAAATATAGAAAAAATGATATTAGTCCTTTGTTATATCCCAATATACTTTATAAAATAGGTAAGGAATATAATGAAGCATATCTCTTAATTGAGATTAATGTTAGCGAACAGGTTGCCCATATCTTGTATAATGAATTAGAATACGAGAATATTTTGTTCGTCAATCGTCAAACCCAAGGGCAATACGTTGGTGCTGGCTTCGGTGGGGGTAAAACCCAACTTGGAGTTAATACTGATAAAAAGATTAAACGAATTGGATGTCATAACTTCAAATCTTTAGTCGAAGAAAACAAATTATTGATCACTGATGCAGATACGATCTCTGAAATCTCTACTTTTATTGAGAAAAAAGGATCTTATGAAGCAGATGAGGGTTATCATGATGACTTGGTTATGCCTTTAGTTCTTTTTGGATGGTTGACTACTCAGCCATATTTCAAAGACCTAAATAACATAAACCTAAGAACTATTATGTACGAGAAACAAATTCAAGCGATTGAAGATGAACTCACTCCCTTTGGGTTCTATGATGATGGAAACGATGAAAAAACCCCATTGAATTTTTGAGAAAACCAAGAAAAACTAAATAAATGGTAGACAAGATTTCTGTCTAAAAGTAAAACTTATTAACAAGGAGAATTACAATGCCTTTCCAATTATCTCCAGGCGTTGCAGTCGTAGAAAAAGATTTTTCAGCGATCGTTCCAGCAGTATCCACTAGTCGTGGTGCCTCTGTTGGTGCGTATGCGTGGGGTCCAGTAATGTCCCCAGTTCAGGTTACTTCAGAGAATGAATTAGTTCAGATCTTTGGTAAACCTCAAAACGCTAATGCTCAAGCCTTTTTTACTGCAGCGAACTTCCTGTCATATACTAATGCATGTCTAGTTACTCGTGCAGATTGCACAAACTCTAAAAATGCGGTTGCGTCACAATCTGGTTCTGTAAACCTTATTACTGTTGGTACTCCTGGTTCTGGTTATACTTCTAGCCCTACAGTTGTTATTAGTGCTCCAAACGTAACTGGTGGTATTCAAGCTACTGGTACCGCTACACGCTCAGGTGGTGCTGTTACTGGTGTAACAGTTGCTGCTGGTGGTACTGGTTATACTTCTGCCACTATATTATTTACTGCTCCTACTGGTGCTGGTGGAATAACTGCTACTGGTACAGTTACTATGGTTTCTGGCGTAATCACTGCGATCGTAATTACTCAAGGTGGTACTGGTTATACTTCTGCCCCTACTGCTACCATTACAGGTAATGGTACTGGTGCTTCAATTGGTACTATTACTATTGCTGCATCTAGTATTACTGGTGTAACAATTAATACTGCTGGTACTGGTTATACTGCTGCTCCTACAATTAGTTTTACTGGAGGTGGTGGAAGTGCTGCTGTAGCTACTGCAACAATTATATCATCTGGTGTAAAAATTAATAACAGTTCTGATTACATATCTGCTTTTGCAAATGGTGAGGGTGTTGTTGGTGAGTGGGCTGCTAAGTATCCAGGTGCTCTTGGAAATTCTTTACAAGTATCAATGGCGGACTCAGCTACATTTACTGGCTGGGATTATGCTGGCGCATTCCCTAGTGCTCCAAGCACTTCACCATATGCGGCAAGTGTTGGTGGTTCTAATGACGAACTACACATTGCTGTTATTGATCAAGATGGTTTATGGACTGGTGTTCCAGGAACTATTCTAGAGAAATTTGCTTATGTTTCTAAAGCGTCTGATGGCAAATCTCCGAATGGAACTAACAATTATTATAAAAATGTAATTAATAGTGATTCTAAGTATATCTGGTGGATGGATCATACTACTGCAACTGTTGGTACTAGTAACTGGGGAACTGCAGCACAAGTTAATGCTACTCCTACTACTTTCCAATCATTAACAGCTGCTGTTACTAAATCACTTTCTGGTGGTGTTGATGATCTAGCAGTTACTGATGGTCAGTTAATGAATGCTTGGGCACTTTATGCTGATGATGCTCAGTATGATATTAGCCTATGCCCAGTTGGCGCAGCTTCTGCCACTGTCGCACAGTATGTTGTTTCTAGTGTTTGCGAGACTCGTCTTGACTGCGTGGCGTTTATTTCCCCACAAAACGTAAGCACTGGATCTCCAATTACTGGTACTGGCTCTGCTGCTACTACTGCTCTTAAAGCATTCCGTGATCTAATCTCTAGCACTTCTTATGCTGTTATGGATTCTGGTTACAAATATCAATACGATCGTTACTCAGATGTATATCGCTTTATTCCATTGAATGGCGATGTGGCTGGTCTATGTGCTCGTACTGATAACACTAATGATCCTTGGTTCTCTCCAGGTGGTCTAAATCGTGGTCAAATTAAGAACGTAGTTAAACTGGCTATCAACCCAACTAAAGCTGATCGCGATGTTATGTATTCTGCTGGTATTAATCCAGTTGTTACTTTCCCAGGTGAAGGTACTTGTTTATATGGCGATAAAACTCTATTGGCTAAACCAAGTGCGTTTGATCGTATTAACGTACGTCGTCTATTCATCGTGTTGGAAAAAGCAATTGCAACTGCTTCTAAATTCCAGTTGTTCGAATTTAACGACAGCTTTACTCAGGCACAGTTCCGTAACTTAGTAGAACCATTCTTACGTGGTGTTCAAGGTCGTCGTGGTATTACTGACTTCAAAGTGGTATGTGATGGTACAAACAACACTGGTGAAGTAATTGATGCCAATAAGTTTGTTGCAGACATCTTCGTTAAACCAAATCGTTCTATTAACTTTATTACTCTTAACTTTGTTGCTGCTCGTTCATCAATCAGCTTCTCTGAAGTTGGTGCGTAATAATAGATAAATATAGAAAGAATTAAGGAGAATTAAATGGCAAATATTGCTGATTTTAAAGCGCAGATGTTGGGTGGCGGTGCTCGCCCGAATCAATTCCGTGTTGAACTTACCTTCCCTAACTTCGTTACACTAGGTCCAGTAGCTGGTCAGCGTGCACAATTTTTGTGTAAAGCTGCTCAGTTACCTGCTTCCACTATTGAGAACATTGGTGTTCTTTATCGTGGTCGCCCTGTTAACTTTGCTGGTGAGCGTACTTTCCAACCATGGACTGTGACAATTTACAACGATACTACTTTTGGTATCCGTAATGCACTAGAACAATGGCAATCTGGTATTCAGAACTATGACACTACTTCTGGTCGTGTCAATCCTACTGATTATCAAGTTGACTTGCAAGTGCATCAATTAGACCGTAGTGGTTCAATCATCAAGACTTATAAGTTTGTTGATGCTTATCCAACTACTGTTTCTGCAATCGGTTTAGATTACGAACAACAAAATGCTATTGAACAGTTCGATGTAGAGTTCCAATACAACTTCTTTACATCTGCTACTGGTGCTGCTGCTGGATTTGGAGTTAATGTTTCTATTGATACTCCAGTTGGTAGCTTCCCACTATAATATTAAACACCTGAGGGTTTTACATTATGCAGTTATTTGGCTTTGAAATACTAAGAAAAAAGGAGAGGGAGTTAGACAGTATTGTCTCTCCTAACCCACAGGATGGATCAACTGTAGTAAACACTGGCGTTAATGCTGGTGGTTACTATGGTATGGTCATGGATCTAGATGGTGTTATTAAAAACGAGAACGACCTAATCCGTCGTTACCGTGAAGTTGCTACCTACAGTGATTGCGATGGTGCAATTGAAGATATCGTTAGTGAAGCAATTGTATACGATGAAGAAGATCAAACAGTTACTATTAATCTAGATGACGTTGAGATTTCTGATAGTATTAAGAAAAAAGTTCGTGCTGAGTTTCATGAAGTAATTAAGCTGTTAAAATTCCAAGAACGTGGTCATGAGATCTTTAGAACTTGGTATGTTGATGGTCGTCTTTACTATCATATTCTGTTAGATGAAACAAATTTAAAGCAGGGAATTGTTGAGTTACGCTATATTGATCCACGTAAAATTCGTAGGATTAAAAATGTAGTTAAATCAAGAACTCCTCAAGGTGTTGAAGTTGTTAAAGAAGTTCAGGAATATTATCTTTACAATGATAAAGGTATTACTGAGCAAACAACTCAAGGTGTTAAGTTGTCTTTAGATTCAGTGGTTTATGTACCATCTGGTTTCTTAGATGCTAATACTGGTATGATGATGTCTTATTTGCATAAAGCAATTAAGCCAACTAATCAGTTAAAGATGATTGAAGATTCTTTAGTTATCTACCGTATCAGTCGTGCGCCAGAGCGCAGAATATTTTATGTTGATGTAGGTAATTTGCCAAAAGTTAAGGCAGAACAATACGTTAATGATATTATGAACAAGTTCCGTAACAAGATTGTTTATGATGCAACAACAGGTGAGGTCAGAGATGATCGTCGCCATTTATCAATGATGGAAGATTTCTGGATGCCACGTCGTGAAGGTGGTAAGGGTACTGAAATTACTACACTTCCAGGTGGCCAAAATCTTGGTGAAATCCAAGATATCGAATACTTCCAACAGAAATTATATCGTGCGTTGAACGTGCCAATTGGTCGCCTTCAACAAGATGGTGGTTTTAGTATTGGTCGCGCACAAGAAATTAGTCGAGATGAAGTTAAGTTTAATAAGTTTATTATTAGACTACGTCAAAAGTTTGCGCACATGTTTACTGATGCACTACGTGTTCAGTTAATTGCTAAAAATATTATGCGCCCAGAGGACTGGGACTTAATTAAACAAGATATACGTTATAACTTTGTTGTTGATAACCACTACGCTGAATTAAAAGATAATGAAATCTTGATGGGTCGTTTAAATGCCCTACAATTAATTGAACCATATCTTGGTAAGTTTTATTCTATGGACTGGGTTAAGAAAAATGTTCTTATGCAGACTGAAGATGAAATTGAAGAAATGCAAGAGCAAATAGATTCCGATGAGGAATATCATATGAGTGATGCAGAACGAACAGGACAGTTGGCTGGTGTGACGCAAGCTGCACAACAGAACTTCCTACAAGCAAATGCACCACAGGCAACTGAGGCTCCAGTAGCCGATGCGCCAAAACCGAATGGTCAATAAGGAGATATTATGAGTACATTAGATTTAGTTTCAGCAATTATTAATAAAGATGCCACAGGTATTGATTCAGCATTTAATGCTGCAATGGCAGAAAAGATCGCAATTCGTTTAGATGATATGCACGCCAATGTTGCGCAAAGTATGTTTAAACAAGAAGAGTCAGAAGTAACTGCTGAAGAACCAATAACTACTGAAGAAGAATGAAATACTACGAATTAAAATCTTCTCTTCAAAAATCTAACATTGTTGAAAGTGTTAGATCTTATCGTCAGTTAATCGAACAGACTACTGGTGGAAAGATTTTAATTAATGGAATTGTTACTAATCATAAGACGATTGAAGAAGCAAGAAAATATATTAAAGAAGATTACGATACACATCAACTGGCCGAGAAAATAACAAAAGATACGTATCAAGAAATTTCGGATAACACAGTGGCCAGTATTATTAAAGAACACTACGATATTAAAGTTACTGATACCCTAATAGAATCATACATCGAACTTGCTTCTTCAAATATGTTTAGCGTTGATCTAGTTGTTCAAAAGATTCGCTCTTTAAATAAACTTGATAGGATTGTTGAAGGTAAACTACATTATATTCTTGCTGATAATTCTACTGTTGCAATTAACGAAGAAACGCAAGATCGCCTAAATAACTTATTAGGTAAACAAACAGAGATTATTGAGTTCATGAGAGAGTCAAAAGAGAACTTCTTTCATGTGCTTGAACAAATAGAGGAATAACATGGCTGCTATTAGATTTGATACACTTAGAAACGTCAACCAAGAAACTATTATTAAGTTTACTGGTGGTGCCACTGATACAGGTACAGTAGCGATTGCTGGTTTAGCTGCTACTACTCAGGCTCGTAATTCAGATACACCAATGGTAAATATGGTTCGTATTATTGCTTCTGGTTTGACTAATTCAAACCTAACAATCACACGAGGTGGTGTTGCGGTTTTCCAAGGGTCTCCTGGTGCTGCTATTGACTTTGAGTTTATCTCAAATGGTTTTTCTGATTCAGTTAACAATACATCTGATTTAGTATTTACTATTGGTACTGCCGCAGTTACTGGTTATATTACTTTACGTAAACTTGCTGGCTGGTCTACTAAAGTAGAAGACGCTACTTATGGTGCTTATGACGACAGAACTGTGGTAGGGAGCTAAGAATGAAATTAATTAGAGAAGTCTACGACACAACTAACGTAATCGTTGAAGAGAAGTTAGGTAAACCAAAACAATATTTTATTGAAGGTGTTTTCCTTCAATCAGAAATTAAAAACCGTAATGGTCGTATGTACAAAGAAAGTACAATGGATCGTGAGGTCGGTCGTTATCTAAAAGAAGCAGTTGAAATGAATCGCGCATACGGTGAACTTGGTCACCCAGAAGGTCCAGGTATCAACCTTGATCGTGTATCGCATATGATTACTTCTTTACGTAAAGAAGGTACGAACTATATTGGTCGTGCCAAGATTTTGGATACTCCAATGGGTCAAATCGCTAAAGGTCTTTTAGAAGGTGGCGCAAACCTTGGTGTGTCTTCAAGAGCAATGGGTTCACTCAAAACTAACGATGAGGGTGTTCAGGTTGTTCAGGACGATTTCATGCTGTCTACTGCAGCTGATATTGTTGCCGATCCTTCTGCTCCAGATGCTTACGTCAGGGGTATTATGGAAGGTAAGGAATGGACATTTGTTGATGGAAAGTTTGTGGAGCAAAATATTGAAGAGGTAAAATCTTTCATTAGAAAAACTTCTTCTAGAAATCTAGAGGAAGCAAAGATTCAGGCTTTCCAACACTTTCTGAGTAAAATCAGATAAAATATAAATAAATCATAGAACTATCCAGTTAGGAGAAATAACGATGTCAATCGAACAAAAAATCGCTAAAATTTTAGCAGAGTCTAAGAAACAAAAATTAGATGAAGCCAAATTGGCTGGCGCTGAAACAGGTAAAAAAGATGTTACTGCCAATGCAGGTGCTGGTGATCAAACACCTATCCGTGATGCATCTAACAATGTACCATCTGGTGGTGAAACACCAAATCCAGACAATGCACGTAACAATGTACAAGATGAAAAAGACGCAGAGAAAGCACCTACAGGTTCTATGAACCCACACAATGGTGACCAGACTCCAGTCAAGAAAGGTACTGCTGTTAAAGGCATGAAAGAAGATATCGACGCTATGTTAGATGGCGAAGAATTGACTGAAGAATTCAAAACTAAAGCTGCAACGATTTTCGAAGCTGCTGTTATGTCACGTGTAACTGCTGAAGTTACTCGTTTAGAAGAAGAGTTCGAAGCAAAAGTAGCTACTACTGTTGCTGAAGAAATTGAGGGTATTGTTGAACAAGTTGATGGATACCTCGGTTACGTTGCCGAGCAGTGGATGACACAGAATGAAATAGCCCTTGAGCGTGGTATTAAGTCTGACATTTTAGAGAGTTTCGTTGATGGTCTGAAGGGACTATTCGAAGAACACTATATTGATGTTCCTGAAGAAAAGTATGACCTACTTGCCGACATGGAAGATCAAATTAGCGAACTCAAAACTAAAATTGACGAACAAGTTGCTGCTAATATTACATTGACTAAAACAGTTAGTGAATCAAAACGTACTGAAATTGTCAAGTCGTTAAGCGAAGGATTGACTGATACAGAAGCTGAGAAGTTTACTGGCCTAGTTGCTGAAGTTGCTTACGAAGATGCAGAAACTTATGAGCAAAAAGTTAAGACTTTACGTGAAAGTTATTTCACTACTAAAACTACATCAGGTGTAACATCTGTTGTAACTGATACTCCAGTTGAAATCATTACTGAATCTACTGGTGCTAAAAAGAGTACAGATCCTAAAATGTCTGCTTACTTATCAGCACTCAACAATATTTAATTTTAAAAAAGGAAATCCAAATGGATCGCAAACAATTAATGGAAAAATGGGCACCCGTGTTAAATCACGAGGGTTCTGCTCCTATCACTGATAACTATCGTAAAGAAGTTACAGCTGTTCTCTTAGAAAACCAAGAGAAAGAAATGGCAAAACAATCTGAAGCTCTTTTCGAAGCTGCTCCAGCTAACAGCGTTGGCTCTTATGCTGACACTGGTGGTATTGCTAAATTTGACCCAGTATTGATCAGCTTGGTTCGTCGTGCTATGCCACAACTTATCGCTTACGATATCTGCGGTGTACAACCAATGACTCAACCTACTGGCTTGATTTTCGCAATGAAATCACGTTACAGCACTCAAGGTGGTACTGAGGCTCTCTTCAATGAAGCTGATTCTACTTTCTCTGGTGGTGGTACTCAAGGTGGTTCCGCTGCTGCTGGTAATGCTACTGCAGGTGCTGGTATTTCTACTGCTGCAGCTGAGCGTCTTGGCCAAGGTGGTACTGCTGATGGTTCTTTCGCTGCTATGTCTTTCAGCATCGAAAAGACTTCTGTAGTTGCTAAAACTCGTGCGCTAAAAGCTGAATACTCAGTTGAATTAGCACAAGATTTGAAAGCAGTTCATGGTCTTGACGCTGAAGGCGAATTAAGCAATATTCTCTCTACTGAGATTCTTGCTGAGATCAACCGTGAAGTTGTTCGTACTGTTTACCGTAGTGCCGTTCCTGGTGCTGCTGTTGGTACTGCAACTGCTGGTACTTTTGACCTTGACGTTGACTCTAATGGTCGTTGGTCTGTTGAGAAATTCAAAGGTCTAATGTTCCAAATCGAACGTGAAGCCAATGCTATCGGTCAACAAACTCGTCGTGGTCGTGGTAACTTTATCATCACTTCTGCTGACGTTGCTTCTGCTCTAGCAATGTCTGGCGTTCTTGATTATTCTTCTGGCTTGTCTGGTAAGAATAACTTGACTGTTGATGATACTTCTACTACTTTCGCTGGTATTTTAAATGGCAAGTATAAAGTTTATGTTGACCCATATTCTTCAAACGTGTCTTCTTCACAGTTCTTCGTAGTTGGTTACAAAGGTGCTTCTGCTTTTGACGCTGGCTTGTTCTATTGCCCATACGTTCCTCTACAAATGGTTCGTGCTGTTGATCCTAACAGCTTCCAACCTAAAATTGGTTTCAAGACTCGTTACGGCATGGTTGCAAACCCATTCGTTGACTTGGATGATAGTTCAGGTACTACTGGTGATATTATCTCCAATAAGAACTACTACTACCGTCGTGTAACTGTTACTAACTTGATGTAATAGTTAGAAACCTACGTAAGATAGGTGTTTTAAAAGGGGGACTTCGGTTCCCCTTTTTTTCTTCCTAAATAACTATATGACCATTTCTATTCCAGCTGGATTAAATCCACTATCACCCAATGGGTTCAACTTTAGTATTTCTAAGGTTCCCAATGTTACATTCTTTTGTCAGCAAGCAAGTCTACCTGGTATTACATTAGGAGATCCTTCTTTCTCGACTCCATTCTCTACGCAACCATTGCCTGGAGATACATTGTCATATGATCCACTACAGATTCAATTCATTATAGATCAGAACATGTTAAACTATAACATAATCTATAATTGGATTATCTCTTTAGGTTTCCCTGAATCATATCAACAATATACAACTCTACTAGCAGGTGATACTGTTCAGTACGATGAACTTGCAAAGAACTACTCTGATGGTGTATTGCAAATTATAGATTATAATAATAATCCAGTT
>Ga0136642_1000389_pt1 | contig 24439 bp, 14 predicted proteins | sample LowCatLa1302831Y_FD_115313 | JGI IMG/M metagenome (GOLD analysis project Ga0136642, IMG submission 115313) | Freshwater microbial communities from Lower Cathedral Lake, Yosemite National Park, California, USA - 13028-31Y | ecosystem: Environmental > Aquatic > Freshwater > Lake ... | reverse complement strand
TGTGGAACGGAGTTTCCTGGCACAAGAGCTTTGAAGGTGAATATAGGTCAGGTCAATGGAAAATAATCTTATAAAAGATTCTATAGTTTGTAGCGGAGCATTGTTCTACGCCAAGACCACACGACGTTTTTTACTGCTTCAAAAAGCACATGGCAAGCACGAAGGCACTTGGGGGTTGGTTGGCGGCACCAACGTGGTGGGTGAAACTCCTTGGCAAGGTCTACAACGTGAAATTGCTGAAGAGATTGGCAGTGTTCCTAACATAATCAAAACCATGCCATTAGAAACATTTGTGTCCAATGACAAGGTTTTTAATTTTCACACATATCTATGTGTTGTGGAAAATGAATTCATACCTGTACTGAGCGACGAGCATCAAGGTTGGGCATGGGCCATTATTGATCGTGCTCCTAAACCTTTGCATCAAGGTTTAAGAAACAGTTTTTCAAACAAAATTATTCGTACCAAATTGCAAACAGTATTTGATGTAGTGGATTTAATGTAAAGTGCGTTTGATTTCTGTGGCCAGTATGCGTTCTTTCATACCAGACTGTTCGAATTCTTTCATAATTGCAGATTTATCCTCATCTCCCATAGATTCTGAAAATTCTTCTGGCTCAAATGTTTGCGGTGTGGTTTCGGGCAGTGTGATATCGAATGTGATGAATCTCACAAAATGAAAAAAGAAGGCTTTTAGTTCTTCAACATCATTTGCGGATGCATCAGTAATGTCTTGAAATTCTAAAAATTCTTTGACTGATCCCGCTTCCAGCACAGCTTTTACTTGGGGATAATACCAATAAAATTCCTTGGTATCCTTGTATATAACATGCACACAAACTTCTCTCAAGGATTCTGCATCCAGTTCTTCTTCGGGCCCGTACCATTCTGCTTTCCAAGCAGTGGACATGGGCTCAGCATCCTCGGTGGGTATAATTTCAAATTTATCTGTCATATGTTTTTCCAGTGTTGCAATTATTTAACTAAAATAAAGGTAAGTATATTATAAAGTGAAGGAGTCATTATGTTTTCAAGAATACAAGACCTAAATAGATATAAATCTGATTGTACACGATTTGAATTTGGAATTCAAGGCGTTTTGAACGAGCACACAAAGAAAGAAGGTAGGGCACTGTTTGATGCGTTGTTGCAGGCCGTGATGAATTTTGATCAATCCACAGCAAACCTGGCAAGCAGGTCTCAATCCAAAGCACACATGGATCATGCGGCTGCACAAGAAAAGGTACGGGATACAAAAATAGCCATGGAAGCATGGATGATGCAAAACGCTCCCAACGTACACATGGAAACCACTACAGAATTTGATAAATAATAGCAATAAGCGGAGATTCATTTAAAATGCCTGATTTTATCCAAACCACCTCTGGTGCAATTAGCAACCAAAACAACGTATTGTTGCAACCGGGATTCCCCATTGTAGGTGGCGATGCCTCTGGCGCCAACTTGGTAATTCGTTCAACAAACAACAACAACAAGGGTACAGTTTTATTAGATGAAACTACTCAAAGCACCAGTTCAAACACTGGGGCACTGCAAGTTTTAGGTGGTGTTGGTGTACAAGGCAATGTCAGCACAGGTTCAGCATTTAATAATTTACCATTTGGCTACGGCGTAACCAATATCATGGTGCCCACGTATACTGGTTCATACAACTCGGCCAACGGTGCGATCACAACACCCGCAATTTTTATTAGCCCGCCCAATTTGACAGGTGGAGTGCAGGCAGTTGCCACAGCAGTCATGACATCCAACAGTGTCAGCTATGTTAACATTATAAACCCGGGAAGTGGCTATACTATTATTCCCACAGTGACTTTCCAAGATCCTACTCCGCAGGCAGCAGTATTTTGGACAGCTTCCTTGCCTGTTGTGGTGGGTAACTATATCAAAGCCGCGCAAACCAGCGGAAGTCCTGGTTCAATTTACTACTATCTGGTCACTGTATCTGGCGCACTTGGTGCCAGCATACCAACACACACCAGTAGCACAGCAGCCAACGGCGGTGCCACATTGAGTTTTGTGGGAATTGTGGCACAAGGATATACCGGCATTGGATATGTTGGAATGAACACCGCTGGCGCTGTTCAACAAACTGGTATGTTGACTCAATTGATTATTACCGCAGTGGGATCAGCATACACAGCAGCTCCCACAGTGGTTATTGGTCGCCCAGATTTGCCAGGTGGCCGTCAGGCAGCAGCAGTGATTTCCAGTATCACAGCCAACAGTGCTGCTGGCACTGTTATCCCTGCAAACGTGTTGATAACAGATGCGGGTTCTGGATATCTGTATCCGCCCACAGTGACTTTTATTCCCAATGGAGGTGGTTCAGCTGCCACTGCTGTTGCAGTTATTGGCAATCCAGGAGAAAGACCCATTGTTTCCACAGTGCCAGTACAGACCACTAATTCATTTTTCTTAGATTTTAGTTTGGACGGACAAAACGTATTATTTTTCACAGTTGCTGTGGGTACCACTATCTTTTTTGATAACATCGGTGGTACTACACCGTGGCTCAAAGGATTTCCTTTGGGACGTAGAGTCACAATTTATATCAAAGCCACTGCAACCAGCTTAATAACATTCAGCAATTTAACAGCCGTAAACGCCAACTGGGGCGCAAACACACAAAGCGTGACCATCGGAACCACACGTAAATTTGAATTTATTGTGTTGACGCAAACTGCTGTGGGCGGACAGTCCAGCGATGTATACGCATTCCTAACCTAATAGTTCACAAGGATAAAAACCCGCTGAGGCGGGTTTTTTGTTGACTGAAATTTCAGAGACAAAAAAAGCACTTTGCAGTGCTTTTCTTGTTGTTGCGTTGATTATGCTTGTGCTTCTGTCCAACTCACACGAGCAAACAGCGCCTGTGCAGTGGTAGTTGACAAGTTTGTAGCAAAGATTGTGATACAGTCTGGACCGTCTGGAAACACACCGTCACCACCGTACACACTGTTGCCCAAGTCTTTGACCACTGTCAAATCAGCTGAAGTAGCTGTGAAGTTGGTTCCGCCTGATGCATTGGCGTAGAATGCCAGCACAATATCACCACCGGTAACAATGTCACTTGGGTTGTGATAGATAACTTGGCTTAATGAGCCCGAACCCACAGTGTTTGCTGTCCACAGTGCTGGAGTAAATGTAGCACTTGCACAGTTATATTTGACTGTTACCAAGAATGAACCGCTGTTGTACACGTCCATCTGGTACAATTTGGCCTGCATGCGCATAATAACATCACGTACACCAAAGTTACGAGCAAAACCGTTTGAACTACTTGGGCTTACACGCAAACTGATCAGTGGGCTAGTGGCATTGGGTAACACAACCGCCGCTGTTGAACGAGGTGTTGTGAACACATATGAAATATCAGCATCATAACGACCGTCCATGATGGCTGACACACCCCAGTGCTGCACGTTTGGAATAATTTGAATTGAAGTATTATAAGCAGTGGCCATTGGTAAGTTGCTGGTGTTGTATGCAGAGTGTGCTGTTGCAGTCACATTACCGCGATTCAGTAGTGTAAATGAATATGAATTACTTGCCACGCATGGTTGATCAACATACACGTTTGTACCACTTACGCCAACAACTTTGGCTGTTACAAAACCAAATGCTGCACTGGGTGCAATCACACAACCAATTAATAGCTGTGGTGCAATAGTGCTGGAAACGCCAGTGATCACGTTGGTGTTGAGCACCATGTTACCAGTCCATGTTCCTACCGAGCTAACAATAGTGGACTCACGGAAGCAACCAGTCAACTGATTTGGTCCAACAATCACTGTCGGAGCACTGGTATATCCATAGCCGCCAGATGTAACAACAACTTGAGTAACTGCACCATTAATCACTATGGCCTTGGCAACTGCGCCGGCACCGCCACCACCTGAAATAACAACTGGAGGAGCACTGGTATAACCATTACCACCTGAAATCAATGGAATACTGGCTACTGCACCGCCTGATACTGTGACAGTACCGATCGAAGCAACTGCTGTTAGTCCGGTTGCACCAATTGCCCACGGAGCAGCAGTACTGGTCACGGTCCAAGGTTGAGCTGAAGATTGAACAACAGCACTTGGGTTACCAGTGGTCACTGATGTTGTGGTAGCTGTGACGCCTGTATAATAGAAAATCTCGTTTTCAATATTGATTTCACCATTGCTGGCTTCACCGTATGTGCGTGTGTTTGGGATTAAGAAACGACTTGCATCATACACACTGATTGTACCGGGCACTGTTGATCCTGGCGCTGCCATGGTGTAGCCAGTTGCAGCAATGTTTGCTGTGATTGGAGTACGTGCTGGAGCATTGACTGCTTCAAAACGTCCTGGCAAGTTGCCTGAACGTTGAAACGCCAAGTATTCGCGGTTGCCGTGCTGTGTTTTGTGAATATAGATAATGTCGCCGTTGACACCTCGCATGCCCCAACGAATAAAGCCTGCACCGTACCATGTGTAGTCGATGTAGATCATTTGGATCTTGGTCAAATCCATATTGTAACCGCTTGGCCCCGTTCCATCAATGGTGTCCAAGTTGAATTGGAATTGTGGGTTACGCAGTTCACGCACTTGATATTTCTTAACAGCAATATCTTCACCAAACACTTTGGTTGATCCGTATATGCTGATCACTCCAGTGACTGTGGTTGCTGCTGCTGTTTGAAATGTAATTGCTGTGGCTGTGACGCCGGTAACTGGCCATGTGCCGTTGGCATTAACTTGACTGGTGTTGTAAACAAAAATACGTGAACCAAATACCAAGTTGGTAGCAGTGTTAATTATACCAGTTGTACCTTGTGTTGCAAGATATGGTGTGTGGAATGTAACAGTGTTGCCTGAAATTGCAGTTACAAAGCTGCCCAATGGCAAGTTTGCACTACCAGTAATAAAGCTACCAACTTGAATGCCCAACACGTTGGCCAACACAATTGATGTGGCACCACTGGCTGTTGAGCCGCTGGTGGCGATTGTGACGGCATACAATGAATGTTGCGGGACAAATGTCAATGACAAGCTGTTGGCCACTGTGGTAGTAATACCTTGGTTAAGCACAACTCCCACGCCGCCAGTGGCCAAACTGGCCACAATACAGTTGCCTGGAACACCAGTACCTGATATCACCATGCCCGGTGCAATACCGTATGTGGTTGTGAGAGCAATAACAGTGGTTGTTGTGGTATAACCGCCTGACAAACCAGGAACTGACCCAATCAAGTACGAACTGGCTGTGACGGTGGCTGAAATTGCTTGGTTAATATACACTTGGATAGTGATTGTGGCGCCAACTGTACCACCCACGTTGGAGAAGTTACTGATTTGTGTGCCGTTTGGAATGCCAACACCAGTAATGTTCATACCTGAAGCTGGGCTGTAGTAGAAATATACTGTGGTTGCACTGGCTGTGGTTGTTGTAAAGCCCTGTGTTAGTGGAACTGTGGTTGATCCAGTAACGTATGTGCTGGCCACATAAGTATTGGCTGGCAAGTTGCCTGCGCCGTTCACCACTACCAACATACCTGGAAAAATACCAGTTGCACTGGTCACTGTCATAGAAGTTGCAAACTGAGCTGCTTGAGCACTCAGTGTGGTGTTGGCATTGCTGGGGATTGTGCCTGCCAATACATAAGCACCCACTACACCAACTGCACCTGTGCCAGCTGAGGCTGTCAGTGTAACTAGACTGGTTGAAATTGCATTAACTGTTGAACCTGCAATGGTAATTGTGCTGGTGGTTGAACTGGCCGCACTGATTGTGCCAAAAGGAATACCACCTGTACCGCTGGCACTGGCTGGAGTTGCTGCACGATACGGTGGAGCAATATGCATCACTGTGTCGTTGATTATTTGGGTCACTTCATAAGTCTGGCCACGAATAATGACCTTGTCGCCTGGCTGTGCTTGACGTGTATAAGTTGCACCAGTACCAATAAGTACTGAACTGCCTGTCAACACGTTGGCTGTACCGCGCAGCACTGTGGTACCGTTACGACGAACAGCGTTCAAGTATGTACCATCAAATTCGTAGAAGAATCCGTTTTGATCATCAAATAAACCACAACGTATGCAGAAGCCTTTAGCGTCTGCTGTTTCCACTGTGGCAATGCCAACACCTGGAGCAGTATCACTCGGAGTTCCGGACAACTGTACACCAAAGCTGCGTGGTGTCAATGAAACAATAGGGCTTACACTGTAAGTGCCGTTGTATGTGATCAAATCTGTTGCGTTGAGTGCAGCAATATTTCTCAAGTTGACCATAGCACCGTAACGCAAACCATGATCTTGATCAGTTGTGATTGTTGCAGTGCTGCCTGAAACAGTGACACTTACGATGTCGTTGTTTGGGCGGAAGGTTGCACTTGTTGAGTACTGAATACCTTTACCAGCTTGATATCGGAAATAACGACGTGTTTGACGCAGAGCCTGTGCGCCGGGCACAGCATTACCAGCAAAAATGCCAATGCCACCGTCACCTGAACGCTGAATTTGGTACCCTTCTGGTCTAGCATAAAACACCGTTGAGTTTTGTAAGATACTGCCAGCTGTAATACCGCCTATTGGAGAAACGTATGTGAAGCTGTTGGGTATGGGCACAGTGGCAATTTACCATGGGCCGTTGGCCAATGCAGTAGTGGTAATACCTGCATAAATTGGTGCTCCTGTTACAAAATTGTGTGAGTTAACAGTGGTAACCAATACTGTGCGTTGATCTGCTTGTACCACAACAGATGATACTGGCAAGATAGAACCAATACCATAACCTGCTCCGTAATAACCGCCCACAAATATGTTGGTATTGGGTTTTTGTAAAATGTTTGTGTTGAATAGTTGGTTAACTTTGGGAAAGAAACTAAAAGCACCCTGTGATTGATTAATATTGGCCACTACAAATGTGCCGTCACAGTAGGGTTCGTTATTGGTATCTTGTACTAGTATTGGACTAGCTGGCAACAAGTTAGCACCACTGCTTGTGATATTGGTAGCAGTACTGAACACAGCATACGCTGGGTTTGCGGCTGTGCCCGCAACACCACCAAACACAATCATCTGCGGAGTGTATGTAGTATTGGCCAGTGTCGACACTGTTAATACCACGCTGGAAGCTGTTGAACCAGCGTTGACTGCGTAACGAACTGCACTGAAGTTGTTGTTACCCGATTGGTCAACGATATAGATATAGCTGCCAACTGCTGGAGCACTGGGCAAGCTGATGCCAGTAATGGTAGCAGTGGTACCGCCACTAACTGTCAATGTAAACCCGCTTACTAGACTGTATCCTGCACCACCAAAAGTTGCAGCAACAACAGCAGTGCTTGTGCTGGTAAACACACTGGCGTTGAAGTTTTGTTGCTGGAAAAATTCCCACTTGGTTGGTTGGAAAGAATATTCAAAGTCGGTATCGATCAAACTTTGCGGAGTTGTGACACGCATTTTGTTGGTAGGATCTAACTGAGTTTCGGCTGGAGTAAAACGCTCTTCGTACTCGTCAATCATGATTTGCAGTTTGTCAGTAGCTGCCAATGATGTGGTGTTAAACTGCAATACGATAGTGGTTTGTCCACTTGATCCGCCGAAAGAAGCTTGCCCACCAGTTGCTGTGTAGCTGGTAGCTGTCAAACTTGAGTCTGAGAAGTTATAGATAACCGTATTTGTGGTCACGTCTGTGATCAGTATGAGTCTTTCTCTAGAGATGTATCGTGGAATTACGATAGTTCTAGTAGAAGGAGTAAACGTGTACGATGTTTCAGCTAATATTTTTCTTGCCATTTTGTTATTTCTCCAATATTCTGGTGTTATGTTCCTGTTGCAATGTCTAGCGCATTAAACGGATAAGTTGTATAAACGGGATTTGTCACGTTACCTACTAACACAGTCGCATTGATGATATCTGTGGGCTGTGGAGTTTGGGTAAAAACAACTTGTCCTGCATTATTTACTGTGTAATCGCCGTACTTTGTAATTGTGTTCCATATTGTCCTACTATTATTTAGCCAAGGCTGTTGATATACACCATTTTTATATATCAAAACTTGAACTGGATAACTGATAGTGACAGCGGAACCGTTGTTGGTTGGGTTGAAAGCATTGGTTCCACCTGTTTGTTTTGTTCTAAAATTGTCCAATTGTGTGATGCTGGGCAAAGCTGAGTTAAGACTTTGCCATTGTGGTGATATAGTGCCTGTTATGGTACCAGTGTTTAGAGCAAAACCAACTGAACCCAAGTTGCTGCCAGCTGTGGTATAAACCACAGTGGTCAAAGTGCATGATGTCACTGTGTATGTGCCGTTGTAACCCGATGGAGTCACGCTGGCCACGGCAATTGTTTGCCCTGCTGCGAATGGCACAAAGCCCAGTGTTGCAAAAGTCAAAGTTGCTGTGGTACCTGAACTGGCTGTTGCTGTCACAGTGATTGTGGTACTGGCGCCTTTGCTGATCAAAACTTGCCCTGCAGCGCCTGCATTGCCGTTTGTGCGGATTGCACCCGCATGGTTAGTGTCGCCCAGCACATCCAATTTGTATGCTGGACTGGCGTTGTTCACACCCACGTTGCCAGTATTGGTAATGGTCATTGCATCGCTGGCTGTTGCACTGCCTGTCACAATGTGTACTGAGTTGTTTGACTGGCTACCAATCACCAAATCGCCGCTTTGGCTGTACAAATATGTGGCGCCGGGCAAGCTAAATGCTCCAATGCCCACGTATCCAGTACTGTTGATACCAAAGTCACCATAGTTGGCCTGTGCGCCGCCTGTGTTGCTGGAAACCACAAAGTCTGAACTGGCTTGATTACCATTGCTGGTGTTTTGCAAGATAAACTGTGCATAACTGTTGGTGCTGGTGGTCATGCTGGTAACAATGCCAGTGTCAGCATAGTTCAATGTGCCGCCATAACTGATTGCACCAATGTTGGTACTGGCAGTGACTGACCCGTTCACAGTTAGGGTTGTCAATGTGCCTATGCTGGTCAAACTACTGGCCAGCACGTTGGCAGCCAGGGTGGTGCCAGTCAGTGTGTTGGCTGCTGCTGAGATTGTGCTGCTGCCGCCCAGCGTTACTGTGGTGCCGTTGATAGTGGCCGTTGAATTGGCCAACATAGCATTGGTAACTCCGCCACTGCCCAATACTGATTGCAGTGTGGTCAATGTTGCATATTTGTTGGCGCCAGAACCCTGTGCAATGTTGTCTGTTGTGAGTACAACTGCACCAGTTTGACTGTTGACACTGGCCACGGTTTGTGTAAACGTAAATCCACCATTGCCGTTATATGACAATTGTGATCCACCCACGTTGGTCACAGTGATGGTGCTCAAGATACCGGATGATGTCAAGAAACTGGAGGGATTGGTCGATCCGTTGTATGGTGTGTATCCCAGTGCTGTGATAATTTGTGTGCTGGTGATGCCGGTCAAATAGCCGCTCAAGCTGGGCGGCGTAAATGTAAGTACACCACTGCTGTAGCTTAAACTGCCGCCGCCACTGGCACTGTTGGTTGTGACACTGATGGTGGGCAATCCTGCAGACACTGCCGCTGACACAAACGCAGTGGTGGCCAATTTGGTAGTGTTGTCTCCCGTTGTGGCAGTTGGAGCAGTAGGCGTGCCTGAGAAAGCTGGACTTGCCAATGCAGCTTGTGCCCATCCGCCCACTGTGATGCCGTCATGCACCACCAAACTGTTGGTTGTGGTATTTACTACGACTTCTCCCAAGGCTCCCGTAAAGATACTGTTATCTGATGTAGTACCTCTGCGTAGTTGAAGTGTGGTCTTTGACATTGTATTTTCCTATTATTTCTTAATCGCTTACTAGACTGTGCATGCTGAAACGGTTGACTGGGTTATTGGTCGCAGTGGTGATGTTGATATAATACCACAGCAACTCTAACTGTCCTTGAACCATGCCACTTGTGGCAGTTTGGTTTGCACTGTCTGTGCCGCAATACAGCACTTGTCCATCGTCTGTGATATAACAGCCCAGATCTTGGTTGGCTTGACCTTGTCCCATGATGGTGGCAATACGTGTGTTGCTGGGAGTTTTTATTGGCCAGTAGTTGTACCATCCGCCGCCTTCTGGATTATCCAAGTAGGATGTGACATCAGTGGTGTTGCTTTGTCCAGCATAAGTTAGACTCAACGATCCTTTGGCATTTAGTCCCTGACCCCATACCCTGCCGTTTTCGTCCAACATGGACACTGTTAGATACACAGTGGTGCTGGCACCACTGGATTGTGCTTCATGCATGGTCACTGCCACAACATTTCGTGGGCCTTTGATCAAGTGCCATCCCGCAGTGATACCAGTACCTTGTGCGTTGTATTGACTCATCTGCGTACTGATAGTGAATCTACTGTTGTCACCCATGCCATATGTTAATCCAGTATCTTTTTCACGAATGAAAATGTTAGGTGCATAACTGTCGCCCACTATCCAGAAATTTTCCACTTGTTTAACATTGTAGTTTGTAGTTGAATATTTGGTAAACCTATAAGCACTGTACCAAGCATTGGCCGGGCTGTACACTTGGTTGTTGGGATCCATGCCGTATCTAAATCCGCCACATGCAAACAAACTGCCATCGTTGGTCAATATGAACACAGCTCGGTAGTCTGCGCTGTTGTAGTGATAATAGCTCATCTTTTTCACACCACCAAATTTCTTAAAATCAAATGGAATGCGTGTTGGAATGGCAATGTATTGGCTGCCCGTCACCTGTGAGCCGGTACCCATACCCAGTTCGCCTGAATAATTGGTACCCCATGCCCACAAATCACCGTCTTCGTCCATGGCTATTGTGCTGGCATAACCCGCACCAAATGTCATCACTTCCACAATTTTTTTGTTGTCAAAATATATTGCTGGGATTCTAATGGGTAAAATTTGACTTGTGGTAAAATTAACTGCGCTGGATGTGGGACTGCCCAGTCCCAGTTGTCCGTACGCATTGTATCCCCATGCCCAAATGCTGCCATCGCTGCCAAGGGCAAATGTGCTGTTGTTAGAAGTATTGCTGTTGCCACCGCCGTTACTGGTATCCACTTTGATAATCTTGGTTTGATTAAAACTACGGGGCAAAGTTTCGCCCAGCCACCCAGTGGTACCATTGTTGGTCACCCTAGTTGAATAGTTCACCGTGGCTGTGCCGCTGTTGCCCAGGCTGCCATATGCGTCATTGAAACCTGCGGAATACACTTCACCGTTGTTGAACAAAAAATAACTTTGCCAGTAGGTTCTGACCCACTGTATACAGCGTGGGCTCAAGCCGTCTGGAGTTGGCAAATAGCTGCCGGTTAATCCAGTAAGACCCAAACTTGTGGCGTTGTCTGAACTACGCAACCAATCCACAAATGTGAAACAAGATGGCTGCCAAGAATTGACCCAGTCAAATATGCCTCGGCCTGACACATTGTAGTTTTGATTGCTAGGACTGCCGTTGCTGTAAGGAACACCGTCAGCACCAATCCAGCAAACAGAGTTACCACAGTATGTTTGTGGATTTGGCCAGTCACCGTTGTTGCGTGTCCAACCTAGAGGCTGTTGATTAACAAAAGCCACGCCATACAATCTACGAGAATCTCTATTGGGATTTTGAAACACACGAACCCACACAGTGGGATCTTCTGGATTGGAATTTCTCAGCACTATCGAGTTAAACGTGACAGTGGGAGCTGTTTGATAATTTACACCAGGATTAGTCATCACCACACCTGTCACTAGGCCAGTGTTGGAAATTGTTGCATAACCTGTAGCACCAAAGCTGCCTCGCAAACTGTCAAATCCAAATGTCAGCAGCGGGGGCTGAGCATATCCTGAACCTGCGTTAGTCACCGCAACGTTGACCACGTTGCCAGCACCATTAATGGTGGCAGTTGCTGTTGCGCCAGAGCCAGGTGTTCCTGTGTACATGTATAGGTCGCCGCCGTAACGCACAATATCACCGTACGTGTACACAGTATGTGGTTTCCAGCCGCGTTTGAATTGATTTCCGCGAACAATCAAGCGCCAGTACTGCGTCTCAATGTCTGGACGCTTGTCTGCAAAATAAATTTCTGGATGATTTGTATAATAGGTGTTGGTGTTGACACCAATTTCCATGGCAATCTTCCACTCGTCAGAGATATTTTGCAAACACACGTATGCTGCGTTATTATATTGAACAATGTCGTTTTTTTGGTACAGTGTACTGGTCTGCCATTGTCCTCTATAATTAAACTTAAATTGTGATACGGTTATTGCCATGATTCTATCCTATTAAAATCCAAGATTTTTTACAAAATCGTCGTGTTCTTTTTTGAGAGCTGTTAATGTGTCGATAGTGTATTTATCGCCAACTGCCAATCCAGTCAACACGTCGAAAAGATCCACTGCTACACGGCTTCTGATGGTGTTCAATTCTTGACGCAGTACCCATAACTTATCTTTGACAGATTTCAAATATGCTGCATCTTCCTCGTTGGCCGCATCGTAAACTTTGACTTCAAAACGCTCGTCTTGTTCAGACAAAGTTATCACTGTGGGGTCAAAGCTGAAGAATTCTTTATCATCAGCATCGCCCAGTTGTTTGAAACTATGATTGTCCACAAATCCTTCCAGACGAGTTTCTGGAATCCAACCTTCCATGTTTCCTTTTTTATGACTATAAATCTTATTCATTTGTTTTCCTTTGTTATCTTGCGTATTGTATTGATACCAGCATGCCCACTGCTGCGCCTTCGCCTGCCATTGGAGTATATCCAATAAATGAGCCTGCCGAGCCCCGTAGTTGACCGTTACTTCGGCCTTCGCCACAGGCAAATACTTGACCGTTATCCATCATGAAGAACATGCCATGTTGATATGAGCCCGTGCTAGTTGCTCCGCTACCACCTGGCATGATTTGTACCACTTTGGTAGATGGAGGATAGTATATGGCCACTGGCAAATAAGTACTACCAGTTTCATCAAGATTGTTACCAGCATTTTGACTAATTTGTGGATTGCCCATTTCACCGTAGGTATTACACCCTTGACTATAAACTTGCCCACTGTCCAGCAACCATGTAACATTTCTGTAGTATGCATCAGTTCTTGAAATATGCATGAATACATCTTTGATATTAACTATGCCCTGTTTGGTTCCTATAGTGGTTGTCAGTGCCGTTGGTCCAATAATAGTTGTGCCTGCAATAGCAGCATTGCCTGATATGTTGTTGTTACCAGCTGAACCATTACCGCAAGTGTATGTTGTACCAGTATTGGTTCTTATGAATGTTTGATAGTAGTTGCTGGTTTCTCCGGACCAAAGTGCCCAGAAGCTAACAATGCTTCCGCCGGGTGTGGCTGTGGATTTGGTCAAGCTGGTTCTGCAATAAGCAGGAGTTGTTCCACTGGATGCAATAGATGCAAATCCCGCAGCGCCCCACTGATCATATCCGGTGTGCCAAAGATAACCGTTACCGTCCAACAGCATCAATGAAGAATAACTGCTGCCCCAGCCAACTGCTTGCCATTTTACTAGGCCGCCATTGGCAGATGCTGTCCAGTTTTGCATCAGTGTGGGACGATATCGATTGGTGGTGTCAGTTGTTCCCAATTGATAGCTGCCGTTGTATCCCCAAGCATAAATGCTGCCCTGCTGAGTTCTTGCATAGCTCCACCCCTGGTCCGATCCCATGGCAATTATATCCACCACTCGCTCGTTGTTAAAATATCCCCTGGGAATACGGGTGGCATCATAAACGTTGTTGGTGTGACCCAGGCCCAGCTGGCCGTTGGCGTTATCTCCCCATGACCACACGTATCCGTATTCATCCAATGCCAACACATGGTGATTGTCTAAAAGAGGGCCATAGCCTGCTGAAATTTTAACAACTTTTACATCATTTAATCCGCCCACTCTGCGAGGTGAACCGATGGCATTGATGTCACCAGTGCCCAAATAGCCAGTGGCATTGAAGCCATGTCCGTGAACTTCGCCGTTGTTAAACAAGTAATGGGCCCATGACCAACCGCCTTCAATTTGAACACAACGTGGTGGCTGGCCGTCTGGTGTTACTAATCTTCCGGGTCCGCTGTTGTCTCGACTCATCCACCAATCATGATGATTGAACACAATTTCCTGTGCAAACGTTGTGGCAAGATCTGTATCAGCACGATGCAGACCCCCATTATAACTGTAGCCGCCACCATGATTGTAAACTCGACCACTACGGCTGATCCACTTGTGGCTGGCCAACTGATTGCCGTTGCCCTGATTGCCGTGCGGATATGGCCAATCGACCGGTCCTTTGTTCATAAACCAGCCAGCGGAGTTGTGTTCACTTCTGCGATCACCCACAACCAAGATCAACCACACATGGTTGTTCATGGGCTCACCGGGAAATTTACCCAAATTATCTGCCAAAGACAAATAAGTTGTTCCTTGAAATTCCACAATGTCATTGTAGTAATATTGCTGAACTGCGCTGTAGGCGCCTTGAAAACGATAACCTGTGGTCAATTGATCCCAATATTGGTATCCTCTCCAGGCAGCTGCCACTGTGAGGACAGTTCTTGGAGTCAGTGCTGCTCCGCCATACCCAGTGTCAGTGGCTGAATAATAGTACAGCGACCCTACCACCGAACTGGGCAGTACCACATCCAATGTGTAGTCAATGCCAGGAGTGCCCGTGTATTGATAAATGTAGTTGGCGCTGTTGATGCTTAATTCAACGCCGCCCGATCCATATACTCCATCAGCAGTGGTGGAAAGTGCAAATCTGTGACCTGTATTGGTTGCATCCTTCTGATAAAATTTATAATGCACGTTGGGATATATGGTAAAGCTGGGTGCTTGACGACCATCAATAAAGAAATAGTTGGCGCTGTTAACAGTTTGTACCGTAATGTTGAATGTGTCAACTTCTGCATGATCCACTGTTTTACCCAGCACGTTGGCACGGTCACGTTTGCCCGGACTGAACTCAGTGCTGGATCCGGTACCTTGCGACTGTGTGCAAATCCAAATTGCTCCGTTATAGGACACAATGTCGTTGGGCAGATAGCTGGCAGAACTGGACCACGTTCCTCTCCAAAGTTGTTTAATTTTTCCTAAATCTAATGTTGACATTTTTTATCCTTATTCTACAATTGGTGTGCTCATGGCAGTCACGTTGCTGCGTTGGAAATAGCCGTTGTTGTACTGTCCTGTCACGTGTCCGCCTTGGTTGGTGCCAATATTTGCAGAGCCTGCAAACATTATGCGGCCGTCGTTGTTTTGCCAACATAGCCATACAAGTGCGTCATACCCTGCTCCCACACAATTGGCCAAATTGCCCTGCATGCCTGGTGGACTGCGCAAAGGTTGCCAAACATAGGTATTGGTGATTTCTATTCCATTTGTATCTGTATTTGCTGTGTACGTTGAGCTGTTTACTCCGATACTGGCTGTACCAGACGTGTTGTAACCAATGCTGAATCCAATGCCGTTGTCACAAACAACTGTGGCAACAATGTTTGAGCTACGTCCAGCAAATGCCAGATGTTTCACGTTGGTCAGTACATATTGTGTGCCTGCAATCTGCATTTTGGCAGTGGTAAATGTGTTACTACTAGCAGTACCTGTGCCGCCGTATCCCAACTGTCCGTTTTGATTCCATCCGGCTGTCCAGCAATTGCCAGTTACACTGTCGCGCTGCATCATACTGGTATATGTACCTCCTGACCCGTACAACCACATGTCTCTGCATGTGCTGTTGGTTGCATTACCTGGACCGCCGCCCACATTGGTCCATGTATTGACCGGTGTGGTAGCAAAGCCCATCCAACCTGAAACGTTTAATCCTGCACAATAAATTTGGCCCGTGCTGGTCAAAATTGCCACTGCCCCCTGTCCGACTGCTGCTGCATTATCTGTAAATTGCAACTTGACTATACTGCCGATCGAACCACTGCCAAAGCCGCCACCGCCGCCCACACTGGTAATTTGCTGTGGTGCACCATAATTATTGCTGTTGCCCAAGCCCAAATGTCCCACTCCGCCATATCCCCACGCCCACAAATTACCATCTGATGTGACTGCATAGCTCCATCCGTAACTTGTTGTGCTAGTCCCGCCGGCGCCGCATGCCCAAATGGCCACCACATTCAACCCACCAAATGCTGATTTTGGCAATTGTTGTGGAATTCCAGTGATTGGAATAGTTGCTGTTGTATTAAGGGCATTGATTGAGAGTAGTCCTAACTGTCCAAAGCTGTTGTTACCCCAGGTCCATACAAATCCGTTTTCATCTAGAGCCATTGAATGGCCGCCGCTCTGCCCATAGCCGCAACCTCCGTTCATACTGATACGTTTGAATCTAGTGCTTTGAAGTGCATGTCCTGAAGTGTATAATCCGCTTGCATTTGTGCCTGGAGCAGTGTTGTTGTAAACTGCGGTATTGGTTCCGCCCACACGAACTGGATAGCCCACATTGCTGGCAGCACCGTTGCCATTTTCGCCTGAACCGCCATACCCCCAGGCAAATATTTCACCCGAGTTCATCAAAACCAAGTTTCGATCGTAGGATTTTTCCCACTGGATAACACGCGGTGTATTGCCGTCTGGAGTGGCATGAACACCAGTTCCTCCGCTGTTACTGGTGGATCTCCACCAGTCATAAAATGGAAATGTCAGTGCGTTCATGGCATAGTTATTGATACTCACCATGCCGCCTGATCCGTTTACGTCGTAGCCCCACGAATATGCTTGTCCATTGGAAGCTACCATACCAAAAGTTAAGCTGTCCGTTGTGTTTTTGGTTGATCCACCATAGTATTGACTAGTGGCATCAAATGCAATGCCTCTGTTGGGCAGCACAGATGCGCTGTAACTGCTGTTGCCATACACACCTAAATTATATGTGCCAGACAAAGATTGCGGAGACAGTTGAGTTCCTAATGAACCTTTACGGTTAACTGGGGTCCAGTAACTGGAATCAATAGGAGTAATAATTGTGCCAGTCAAAGATGCTGTGTGTGCTGTTGTGCAATAGTATGCCTGTGTCACTGTGCGACTCAAACTGTAGTTGCCAGCAATACTGGCCGGCACAGTTAACAAACTTGCTGGAGTTGCATACACCACTGTGTCGCCCACAGCATACGTTTGTCCAGTCTGCCATGTTGACATGTTGTTGAACAACTGTGTAAATGTGGTCCAGTAAGTACTGCCGATTGTTGGAGTTGCAGCCACCAATGTTGAGAATGTGGTCGAACTAATAGTGGCCGAAGCACTGGTTCTGTAAGTGCCAACACTGCCGCCTGTGGTTCCTATGCTGACAATTGTGCTCACTGCACCAGTGCCTGAGGTATTGAAAATTACACCCTGACTGCCAGTTTGCATGCTCATTGTGGTGATGTTGGCATAGGTCACTGTGGTGGTTGTGCAGTTTGTGACCAAATATGTGCCATTGTATCCAACTGGGTTGATACCTTGAACTGTGATACTTTGACCAATGATGTAGGGGGCAGCTGTTTGAATAGGAAAAGTCAGAGTAGCTGTGACACCGTTGCCCACCGCACTCGTAACAATCACAGGTGTATTTGTATTGGCAATGACTTGTCCAAGCGCCAGTGTGCCGTATGCTGTGAATATGGTGCCAGTCATATAAGGACTTGTGGTGCTGGAAGAACCAAAGGTGTTTGCTGTGAAGGTCAAATATGTGCCTGCCACTGCATTGTTATAAGTGGAAGACAGTGTTAGTGTGGTGCTGGATATCACACTGCCAACATAATAAGTTCCAGCACTCAGTCCGCCGCCACTGGCACCCGTAATGACCAAAGTGGCACCTGTGTACAATCCTTGGGTGCTGGCAACTGTTACAACTGTGCCGTTGGCTGTTGAAAAAATTGGAATTTGAGTGGCAATAGAAGCTATTGCAGTCACATTCAATTGAAAACCTGCTTGATTAGCTGTGAAAACTGCCGCAGTGATTGGCTGAGTACACACCCACTGCTGTTGGCGATATGTGACCACATCGTTGACCACATAAGCTGTTGAAGGGTTGTAATCTCCTCTCCAATCAAGTCTTAATTTTCCTAAGTTTACTGTTGTTGGCATTATGTTATCCTAATTAGTATGCTATCTGCAAATTTCCGGTTGCATTATTTAGTAACATGGTGGTGTTACGAGTTGTATAAATGTAATCGGTATAAATTGATCCATCAAATGTCACACCGGTACTGCCAATGTCGTTGACCAAAAATAAATTTCCGTTTGCATCTGTGTACAATGCTTGTACCACTTCGCGAGTGGCCTGATCCACATAATCTCTGTTGGCAAGATTGGTGTATGCTTGTGCAGCAATTTGATTGTAGGTATAGTTGTAGTTGGTCAACTGATTTAACTGCACTTTGCCACCCGTATCCGGACTCAATATCAAATCTGAACCGGTGCCAGTTGTGGTACTGACAACGTTGTTGTTTATATAAACCTTGCCCGCAGTCAACACGTTCACAGTCAAACTGTTGCTGCCGGAACCCAACTGACTGCTGACATAGGACTTGATGGCCTTTTGCGTTGGTACCACACTGTCGCTGTTGCCGCTCAGTGTTGCGTCAGTACTGAACTGCGTAATTGTTGCACCTGTGGATCCCAATTGCAAACTGTTCAAGCCTGCCAAGTTAAAGGATGCAACGTTCAAAGTGGCTTGTCCAGTTGCCTGGTTGATTCTAAACAAATCTCCCACACTGAAGTTACCGTCTTGGTCAGTTGCTGTGTAAAATATACGTCCGTTGTTTTGACTTATGTGCTGATTTGTTATGACATACGAGCTTGTGCTCACATTTGGATAAGCTGTGCTTGCAAAGTTACCAGTGCCGATGGCCAAGTAATCGTGACCAGTCAAACGAATCTGACTGAACTTTTGATAAACAGTCACCGTTGCACCTTGATTCAGCGGATTTGCTGCGCTGACTGCTGTGCCCACAGTTACGTTTGCTTGCGTGATACCGTTCACAGTGGCATAACTATTGGTTTGTACCACTAAGAAATTCGCTGTTTGACCCGCAATAATAATGATGCTGCCAGGCCTCGGCGATTGACTCAGCCCTGAAATATTCAACGCATAACCAGTTTGTGCAATATTGGCATAGCCAGTTGTGTCTGAAACGCCCACTGATCCTGTGATAGCAACATAGCCAGTACCGCGACTCACATAGTTCACACTGGATATTGCTCCATTTAATACTTGTGCTGTAAATGTTGCGCCTGAGCCCACGGGATCTACCACACTGAATGTTGGAAGATTGCCAGTACTGTAGCCTGATCCGCCGTTGATAATGTAAACACCGTTGAACTGGAATGTGGAGGAATCAATGTAGGCACGCAGCACTGCTGAAGTAGTGGGTGCTGTTGCATCTATGGACCATGTTTGTCCGTAGTTGGTACTTATGGCAAATGTTGAACTGCCGAGACCAATACTTACATAAGTTCCCAAACCGTTGGATGCAATTGCATAGAAATTGGTGTTGGTAGACCCCATTGCGCCGCCCAAGGTCCATACTTGACCGTTGGTGCTGTATGCGCTGTAACTGGCGCCACTGGCTGCCTGCGCCACTGCTACAAATTGTCCAGCTGTGGCATCATACACCACATCTCTCCATGTGCCATTGAATCCCAATGTTGACAAGTTTGTTCCTGAGGTCCATGTGCTGCCAGTGGTGCTGTAGGATGTGGCACCGTTTGCGGCAATGGATACCCAGGTTGTGCCGTTGCTGGCAACGGCAAACCACTGTGCTGATGCTGATGCTACCACGGCTGTGTTGGTCCATGTGGCGCCACTCAAGCTGGCCAACGCAAATGATGTGCTGGGTGTGGCGCCGCCTGAAATTACTACCCAATTGCCTGCACTGTATGCGCTGTCAATCCACGTGGCGCTTGAAGGCAAAGATTGTAAGGTCCATGTTACACCGTCTGGGCTGGTGGCAGCTGCTTGATTTGAAATTGCGCCAGAGTTGAGTGCTAGGAATGTTCCGCCACCATAACGAATATTTTGCCAGTTGGGTCCGCCATTGGCACCCGTCATGGTTACTGAATTACTGGATACCCATGTGGACCCATTGGTGCTGTAAGCAGTTTGTCCACCTTGAGCTATTGCCACAAATCGTCCGCCGCCATACGCTACACTGGTCCAATTCGCACTGGTTGGCAACGTGTTGGCAGTCCAGTTGATGCCGTTTGTACTGGACACTGCCAATGTTGAAGCTGATGTGTAGCCTGAAATTGCAACCCAAGTGCCTGCACCGTATGCTATGTTGATCCAGTTTTGAGCAGCACTGGTAACTCCGCCAATTGCTGTGACTTCTGGAAGAATTGTGTATTGACTGGACGGATCCAATACTGTCACAATGCCCGCTCCAGTCAATGATTCCCATCCCTGTGCGCCAGCTGTTGTTTGAACATAAACAACTTTGGCAGATCCGCTAGGTGCGTCAATTAGGTAACTGTTGGTGATGATTGCAGTCTGACCTGCGCCAGTACCATTCACAATGGTGATGCGCATGCCCTGATACTGATTGTTGGTTGTGGCTCTGTCCGTTGCAGCCAATGCAAACCATGTGCCGCTTGAGCTTGTGCCGCCTGCACGACCCGTTCCGGATACAAATTGATAATTTGTACCAGGTGCAGTCACATTGATGTGACTCAATACACCATTGGCCACGTTGGCTGTGATACTGGCATTGGTACCGTTTGCAGGGGCTGCATCCAAAGTCAGTGTGGGTGCAGTGTAATTTTGTCCCTGATACAACCAGTACACGGCCAATACTTGACCATTACCAACCAATATTTGTCCGCTGTTTGCTTGCCCAGTTAAATTGTTTACCGCACCGCTGTAACCATTGTCTGTTGGGTCAATATCTGTGGCCACATCGCCGTATGAACCATAGCTGTTGTTGCAGTTGGCACAGCGCAATACTCCGCCAGACTGCGCCAAATATCCAATGTATGAATAATACGTGAACACTGAAACCAATTCAGCTCGGCCACCATTTTGTGCCATGACACCAATACCGTTGTCAATAACTTGTGTGAAGTCATTAGACACCATTGATATATTGCCAGTACGACCTTGGTCAGCACCATTGATATACAAGCCCACAGCATGATCACCAAACGATGAACAGTTTTGAACATAAGGGGACTTGCTGGTAATTTGTCCTGTTGGGTCCAAGGCAACGTAAGCGCCGGATGCAGTAGCACTGGGCCATGTGCCCACTGTTAGTCGATATATGCCTTGAGGATCGTTGGGAATATATGTTGAATTTGTAAATTGCCCAGTCAGGCCAATCATTGTTAAATTGCGAATAACACAGCCGTTGTTGACCAAGAACATGCGTGAACGATTGTTGGGAGTGATGGTGTCATCACTGATGCCGCTTGCTGGGCCCACAAGTGTTGTGCGCAACTCGTCGCCCACGATGGAGCAGTTGGCTGGCACACGAATTGGCAGTTGTTCCAAATATGTACCAGTTTTAACAAAAATTGTTGCAGGATTCCCAGCTGCCAATACCTGTGTGCATGCATACTTGATGGATGCAAAAGGCTTGTCCAGGGTACGACCATAGTTCAATCCAGCATTGTCAACGCCGTTGGTTGAAGAAACATACCAAATGTTTTGAATATATCCCAGCTCGCCCCAACGTGGTTGCATCGAACCATCGCCTTGATTGAGAGCTTTTAACACATACCCGTCAACCACTTGAGTACCAGCCTGTGTGCCTGAGGTCATATGTAGTCCAGACACTGTGCCGTCTGGGTAACGATAGGCCAAATCACCAGTTTGCGTTAGACTTGCGCCAACGCCGCCTTGGCCAATAATTTGCCAGTAGGTTGCATTTGGTGGAGTAATTGTTGATGACACTGCCTTGGCAGAATAGGTCGAACTCACAATCAATACCACGTCGCCTGGATAATAAATTGCAGCCACTGTACCTGCAACTGTTTGGCTTCCAGTTGCAGTACTGGCATAGCTCACACTGTTTGTGGTACATGCAGTTACAACAAAAGTACCGTTGTATGCTGTGGGTGTAACACCACTGATCACAATGTTATTACCAATTGCAAACGGTGCGGCTGTTTGATTGGCAAATGTTATTGTGACTGTGCTGCCGTTGCCACTGGCACCTGAGGTTGCTACTGAACCAAAATAGTTGCCTCTATGATTGAAACCTTGCACCAGCAATGACCAATATGTTGTGTTGATTCCACTTGTACCGATAAATGGCTGTTGTCCCGTGCTGCTGAGATTGGCAACATAAGTCCATCCTCCAAACTGTACCACTGCACCTGTTTGGTATTCAGTTAGTATGTTCCATGTTCCGCCGTTGCTGTATCCAGTTGTGACAACTGACCAATATGCACTGGTGGTGCTGGGTTTTTGATTTATGTTTATACTTACTGCACTGTAAACATATCCGCCAAAGGTAATTACATCACCAATGTTGTACGTGGTTGAATTGCTCCAAGAATTTTGAAATTCCAAACCTTGTACAAAAAGCTGCCAGCGTGTGGGAGTAAATGCGGCATCGTTGTTTGCTGTTGAGCAAAGATAAATGTTGGCGCCTTGTTTTACAAGATCGTTGAGATAGTATTGTGCATTGGCCAGCCATACTCCGCGATAACTTACACCCTGCGAGTATATTGCCCAGTTGGAAATGTCAGTAAGCCATGTGGAGCTGGGAGTGTGTGCAGTGGTACAGATGTAAACATTGCCGTTTTGTGTGATCAAGTCGCCTAGAAAGTATGTGGCTTGCCCAGTCAGTGCTGAGCCTGTATTGGCCCAGGCACCGGTAAAGTTTGTGCCACCGGCCATTTTTTGCCAGTTTACACTTTGACCAGCCAGTGTTGAGCCGGAAGTGTGTGCATTGATACAAATATAACTTACACCACCAGATGAAACTACGTCATCTTTGTAGTAAGATTGTCCGGCAGCCCATGGGCCTTTCCATACAAATTTCAATCTACCTAATTTAAATTCTGCCATTTTTTAATCCTCGATGTCTTATTTATTCATACCTAGTACGGTGTTTAACTACCTGTGATAGTGCCCATGGTCAAGGCAAAAAATGTGCCTTCCTGATCGCTAACACTGCCCAAATCTCCCACTACGATGTTTTCAGTGGGGTTTCCGGTGCTTCTAATACTGCCCAAATCATAGCCGCCTGCTAGAATAGCTCCGGATGCTGATGCTGTGCTGCCAGATAACAGTACTTCCGGAGGAATATATGTTGTTTGTCCAAATGCATAGTTGTATGGCGTGTCAATCCTAACGCACAACTGCCCGTCAGAATCAACATAATAATACAGATCGTCCGGACTCCACTTGTATTGTTCAAAGTTCAATCCATCATAGTTGGGCATGCGGGTAGTGCCGTCTACACCTTCAAAAAAATCCACGCCCTCTTCGAACTGGTCAAATATCCTGGCTTCCAATTCAGCTTCTGTTTTTGACCCCAAACTGAATGTTGTTAGATTTTCTAAATTTACACTGTCAGTACTGGAATCCAAATTGATTTTTGTTACTTTTAAAAATCCGTCGTCGGTACGTGTGAGCCCATAGAAATATCTAGGAGTTTGAGTAAAAAATTCTTCTGGAGTTTGACCCAAGTAATAATTGTTTGCCATATGTTATCCTTATGCTATTGCCACATAGCTGACTACTGAATCCACGCTGTTTGGAAGATTTGAAGTAACAAACATGGTGTTGTTACTGGACAAAATTAATTTTTCACTGTTGGTGATAACTTTCAAACTGCTTTGCGGGGGTATCATGATGTTTTTCATTATGTACCCTTGACTCAAAATACTAGCAGTGTTGCTGCTGCCGTCACCGTTGGGGGAGTACTTGAACAATTGCACACTGACCTGAATCATGGAAGTGGTTATGTTTGCCAAATTTAAACCAATAACTGTGTAATTTCCAGTCTGAGTTGTGGCCAAAACCGAAGTGGCTGTTAGACCTATGTTTTGTGTTATGGAGTTTAGAAAAGTAGTTGACATATTTTATCCTAGCATCAAGGCTGATTGAACGCCAATATCCTGAGCTTGTGATGAGCTGACACCGCCTGTGCCTGCGACACTGCCCCAGGATGATCCGTTGTAAACTTCCACATACTGACTGTCCGTATTGTAACGAATCATGCCCAGCTGTGTGTACAAACTTGGAGGACGTTGGGTTGTGCTGTTGCCACTGGGGATCACAACACCGTTGGTTCCTGCAAATTGCACATACCCTGAACCTGTTTGTGTAAATGTAGTAACAGCATTTGACACAGTATTGGTGATAGAGTTGTTATAAAATCTAAAATTACCAACTTTTATGCCGCCAGTGCCGCTGGTTGTTAAATTGATGTCAGTGTTGGCGGTCAGCGTACTGATAGTGTTTCCACTGATATCCAAGTTGGCTGTTTTGAAATCT
>Ga0136642_1000388_pt1 | contig 24486 bp, 42 predicted proteins | sample LowCatLa1302831Y_FD_115313 | JGI IMG/M metagenome (GOLD analysis project Ga0136642, IMG submission 115313) | Freshwater microbial communities from Lower Cathedral Lake, Yosemite National Park, California, USA - 13028-31Y | ecosystem: Environmental > Aquatic > Freshwater > Lake ... | reverse complement strand
TGACCGCAGCAAGTGCAAAACAGTAGAGCTGCACTCTTCTAACCGCTTTAAGGTCATGCTGAAATTCTGCGTTATTCTTTCGTTCAATTTCTTCTATATCCAATTTAATTTTCAAAAGTGCCTCCCACTCTTTGGCTCCATGCTTTTTTACAAAGTCAATCTTGAGCTTGGCCTCTTGGTCAGAGATTTGTTTCTTGTGGTTCCACTGCTCAAGGGCCTTGATAAGTGCGTGTTCTTTTTTGAACTCTGCCTCACGGGCGGCACGTTTGCGTTCTTTGGCCCTTTGGTTTGCAAGGTCTACTGCTTCTTGTTGTACGTCCGCAATTGACTTGCTTAGTTGTTGTGATCCCTCACGGGCTGAGTCTAGGCTCGCTGCGAGGGTCTTGGCGCCCTCTGTTATTCCGAATGGGTCTACCATTATTCATCAGTGTATTTTAAGTACTATGGTGATTAGGGTCACGATGATAAAGCCAGCAGAGCCAACGAGGATCTGCTCCAGACGCTTTAGTCTGGCGCAGATGGACTCGTAGCGTACCTCACAGATTCGTTCGTGGGCAGATAAGGCCGCCTCGTTTTTGTCAATTAGGTCGCTCATATCAACTCCAAACAGCCTTAGGTTCTACTGGAAAGTCAGGGGTTTCTTGTGGTTGAATGACTAGACCACGCAGTATTCCACGATAGGTTACAAAGTCAGCAGAGTTCTTTAAGCCAACATCTGAAAGTACCGCCCAGTCAGTTTGGGCTAATAAGGACTTTGCTTTGTCTTTACAAGCGTCTTTTTGTGCTTGTGCGGTGACTAGGGCTAGGTCATAAGCTACTTCATTGCCTTCTGCATCGTAAGCGGTATCGCCTACTGTACGGATTACATTAGGATAAAGTTTGTAAATAGCGTTACATAATTGAGTTGTAGTAATCATCCTGCAATCTCCATTAAAGTAATTGTTGAAGTTATTGCTCCATATCCGCCAGTATTTATATAAACGGCAGAAGTTCCATTCATGCTTTTAAATTGAATTTTGTAAGTTGTAGATGAAGTAGTAGCTGGGCTATCTGAATAATTTGTGCTAAGACTTCCAACTCCTGCTGGTGATGCTGAATTTGTATAGCCAGCAAAAGTATCAAGAACTATTAAATCAGTAGAATTACGAACCAGTTTAAATCCACCTGAAGTATTTGTTGTTTCTTTATAAACATTCATATCAACTAAAACAAGAACTTTGCTAGTCGTAAATTTAGGTGTAATACTTGCAGTTAATCCTGTGTCTGCATAAGTAGCTGATGATGTTCCAGTTTGTGTTGAATATGTAGCATTAACCACTTGCAACACACTTCCGCTTGGCAGTTGTTGTACCGCACTAATACCAGTAGCGGTTAATCCTGTGATACTGCCACCGCCATCTATGACAATGCTCATAATGTTTCTCCGTCTGCTGGGGTTGGGGTGTTGCCTTCTTCAAGCCACTTTAGGTAGGCTTGGTAGTCTGTGTTGGATTCAATAAAAGGAATACACATAATAGTATTGCCTTCAATTTTATTTACTGAAGTTATTTCGCCATTTATAGAATTTAATTTATACATCATAACTCCGCACTAAAAAGTAATCTTGTGGTTGCGTTGTTGCTAGATTCCCACTCATAACCAGTACCAGCAGAAAGTCCACCACCTACAAATACATTAAGCCTAACTGGGCCAACAGGATAATTTGCAGTTGATTCATCAACGTTAGAAGATATTGAAGTAACGGCTGAGCCGCCTACACCAGTATTACTTAAGTTAACGCCCGTAATTGTTGGAAATGTTCGCATAGCAACTGGAAAAAATGGTGCACTTGTAGCTTGAGTACCAGACCTACCAAGAGCAATAGCTCCACCAAAACGAGTATAGTTTCCACCGCCTTGTTGGAAATAATACCGTTGGCAAAGACTTAACTCTGTCCCATACTGACGATACTCATATCCAGTAGCACTACTTCCTACTTCTAGTTGCACACCCGTCAAATAGAAGGTTGCTCCGCTTGTTCCTACTACGGATGTTGCTCCTGTGGCTGAAATCAAACCGCTTCCAGTCCATGCACCAGCAGTACCGCTATAAGTAGCACCAACACCAAGAGGAAAATAAACACGAATACCAATGCCGTTTGTAGCACCTGTCCAAGTACCAGTAGTATCACCAGCAATTGTTATCGATTTAAATTCCCAAGTATTTGCGGCTGAAATTGTGTAGGAATAAGGGTAGCTTCTATCAAAGTTTTCGTTAGCTACTGAACCACCAAAAGTACCAGTTAAGCTAGAACGCACCCAAAAGCTAATAGTAATAGTCTTAGCATTAGCCGTACCCCATTGCAAATCAGCAGTATTAAAGCCTTCGATGTTCTGATAGTTACAGAATATTTCATTGCTTGGAACAGAATAAGCAGAAGATGAGGTTACACCTAAATAGTTGCTAAATCCTACTGGCGGAGTAACTGAGTTAGCATTTTGCTGAACGCTAAACTTACTGCTTTGGCTTGCTACTGTACCATATCTGTCAAGTGTATAAGTTGCAGTAGATGGAATTGATACGCTAGAACTTCCATATCTTTGTGAAATCACCATTGCACCATTGATAATTTTATTTTTTAGGAGTGAAGCGTTACCAGCACCTAATACACCACCAGCCGTACTTGTAGTTACAGTATCAACATTTAAGTTTCCAAAAGCCATTATTTAATCTCCGCTAATTGTTGTTCCGTAGGTTGCGGAAAGTCGGGATGCGACCAAGACTTAATGTAATCGCCTTTGCCGTCTGAATCGTTTTGTAGTGTGATTGTTCCATGTAAATGATGAAAATCAACATCAGATAATGATGGGTATAAAGCAATAATTTTGTTATATAACATTAAGCACTCCTTACTAATGAACCAGTAAATGCAGTATATAGAATTGAACTACCATCACCATAAAACCCTAAATTTGATGCAGATGTAGTGCCGTTCATATTTCCATAAATTTCAAAATAATCAGTTGAGCCATTTGCATAAACCAAAATAGTTCCACCAGTTCCATTAAATGAAGATGAAACTGCTGATGCTTGGTCTAAATCTGCTAAAACTGCAAATGCAGAACCATTTTTATAAAGGTAAACGGCAATTCTTTTTAATGATGAATAATTTGTTTGAACCAAAGCACTTAATTGATAATACCCAGCAACAGTTGGTGTAAATGTAGATGATGCAAAATTGTTGTTAGTATCAAAATTTTTTGATTGAAACAAAATTTTAGTTGTTGTTGATGTTGTAACAACTTGTAAAGCGTTGCTTTTAGCACTAAACGCTGGCATATTACCGCTAACCATTACTGTGCCAGTACTTGCTGGAAGTGTTTGTGTAAAATTACTAGCAGTAGTAGGTTCTTGAATAGATACTGAACCACCGCCAGTTGATTGAAGTACGATTGCCATATTGATTCCTTAGAGTATGACGTAACGACTGCCCGATGGGACGGTTACTGTTTGCCCGCTCGCTACGGTTATTGGTCCAACACTCATAGCATTAGAACCGCTAGGAATAGAGTAGCTTGTTGCCACGGTGTTTGCGTTTACCACTAGACCATTACTAGCTACTAAAGCACTAGCCTGTAGTTCACCAGTAGATGGCTTGTACAGATACTTTGCGTTGCTGGTGTAGATTGTTGTTGCAGAGCCGCTAGTTGCAGCAGCAAATAGCGGGTACCGGTTGCTTGCTGTGGCTGTGTCGTTGCTGATTGTCGAGCCGCCGCCGATACTGCTCCAAGCTGTTCCGTTATATCCCTCAAACGCTGTGTTGTCTGAATTAAAGCGAATCATACCAGTCACGCCGGTAGGTTGCTGCGCTGTTGTACCAGCTGGCAACTTGACAGCGCCGGTGGTTGGGAACGAAGCAATTCCGGTTGAAGCAATTGTTAATGCGTCAGTGGCCCCGCTATTGACCACAAAGTGGATGGCGTTTGCGCCGTAGGTTCCAATTGCCAGATCTGTAGAGGCCGCTGCTAGGTAGACATTACCGGCTGCACTAAACGCACCCGTGCCAGTAAAGCCAGATGAGTTGATACCAAACTCACCAAAGTTAGTGCTTGTTGTAGCTGAGTCGTTAGAGACGTTAAAGTTGGTCGATGCCGCAGCCCCGTTACTGGCATTTTGCAACACCATCTGGTTGTATGCGTTTACGCTAGAAGCGTACGATGCTAAAATATTAGTGTCGGAGTAGCTTAACGTTCCATAGTTAAACGCACCACTATTTGCTGATGCCGTCGTGCTACCGTTTGCTGTTACCTTAGCAAACACGCCGCTGGTTGCAGCCTTAGTGGCAAGAACTTGAACTACTCCGGTATTGTCTTTATAATACAGCTTGCCGTCGGTGATGTTAATTGCCAATTCACCATTGACTAAGTTAGGCGCTGTTGGTGTGTTGGTTGCTGTTGCGCTGTAATACAGTGATAGTGGTGTGTAGCCAGTAGCTGCCATTTAGAACGTGCCTCCTGCTATGCCGCCAGTGATTGCGTTGGTGGACGAATTATAAGTTAAATTGGTGTTTGTCAGTACTGGCAAATTGCCCGTTGTGGCTGTTACAAACGTCAAGTAGTTTGTTGTTGCAGCGCCGGTTGTAACCGCTACGTTAGAGGCATTGGTGGCTGTCGTGGCTGTCGCTGCATTACCACCAATCGACAAACCAGCTGCCGTGCCGGTGATGTTGGTACCAACAAGCGTACTTGGTGTACCCAGGTTTGGTGTTACTAGGGTTGGGCTAGTTGCCAGCACCACGTTGCCAGAGCCGGTGGTTGCTGTGCTAGAGGCCGCAGTGAGCTGGCCCTGTGCGTTGACCGTAAAGTTACCGAGCGTGTAGCTTGCTGGTGTCACTGCTGTGTTGGTGATGCTAAACTGTGTGCCTGTCAGTGTCAGACCAGTACCAGCGGTGTAGGTGCCCGCACCCGAAAACTGTACCCAAGTCACCGCAGTAACACCTAGCGTACCGCCCGGGTCTACTGTACATACCCAGCTGGTGTCTGCTAGTGTTGAGCCTACCTCAACAAACACATAGGCAGAAACCAACTGGTTCCAAGTGTTTGCATCAGATGAACGGGTCCATGCGCCAGAGGATGATACGTAGATACCGTTCTGTGACGCTGTGCTTTGGTTCTTGACCAGAACACGGCTTGACGATGTCAAGAAGCCGTCAATGGTTTGCTCGCCAGAGAGCGTAATATTTGCTGTTGTGGCTACATAAACCGGGGCCTTGGTGCTCAGACCAGACGCAATATTATCAACGTACTGCTTGGTAGCCAGCTGTAGTGCGCTGACGGGGTCTTGTGTTACGGTAACGCTGGTTAGGCCAGCCAGTGTGAGTGACGTGCCACCCAATGAGATGGCTGTTGTGCCGATTGTCAAGGCACTGTTTGCCAGCTGTGCGTTACTGATTGTGCCGCTCAGTGCGGTCGTGGGAATCGTTGTAGAGGCTGTTACTGCGCCTGCGCCGTTGCCATATAGGTAACCCGTCAAGCCACCAACGGACAGGCTGTTAAGCGTTGCTAGGCCGGTCGTTGATAAGGTAGTGAAGGCACCAGTTGACTTGGTAGTTGCACCGATTGTCGTGCCGTCAATTGAGCCGCCAGTGATTGAGACCGAGCTAAATGCACCAGATGCCGCCGCTTTAGAGGCGATGACTTGAATGGCGTTGGTGTTGTCCTTGTAATACAGCTTGCCGTCAGTAACGTTAATTGCAATCTCAGAACCGCTTGAGCTGTTTGTCAAGTTGGCCGCAGACGGCGTCTGAGACGCTGTCGTTGAGCTGTAATGTAGTATGGGGGTGTAGCCGCTTTGTGCCATTTAGTTACCTTAAAATATTCCCCCGCCAATTCCGGCGGTAGCTGTTACGATTGGAGTTGTCAATGTGCCAGCTCCGGGATTAAACTGTAATTGTGTTGATGCCACGTACTCTGTTGTCAACGTTCCACTAGTCTGGTCTGTAAACAGTGGGTAGCGTACTGCGTTGGTGCTGTTGTCATTTGTTACCGTTACTGCACCCGGCTGACCTGCTGGTATACCAAAGTTGAACGTCGCCGCAGAGCTAGTTCCGGTGTTTGTTACTGTCGGCGTCGAGCCATACGGCAGGGTTGTTGCGGTGCCTGCTGCAATTGTTGCCGCTGTACCAGTTGCGCCAGTGGGGCCTGTTGGGCCAGTGGGTCCTTGCGGACCGACCACGTTACCACAGTCTACTGTGCCACCAGTTGTCAGTGTCAGTATTAAGTGACCAGAGCCATTGATCGTTGCCGATATGTATCCAGGTATCGGGCCAGTGGTGGATGTCGTGCCGTCACTGTAGTAAAACACCAAATAGTTTGCGTTATTTAGTGTTACGTTGGTGATCAACTTGCCTGGCGATACAGCATTGGCAATCTGGCTAATCTGTACCTGCTTAGTGACACCACGCTGGACGATAACAGTCTGCTCGTCTCCTGTTACGGAGATAGCGACTGGTAGTTGGGTTATCGACTGATCTGCCATGTCTTATGTATAAGTAAATGCCCCGTAGGCTGTGCTGTTGCCAAACGGTGAGAAGACCTCAACGTCCACGATACCAGTCACCGCATACGCGGGCGTCGTGGCGGTTATTGTCGTGGAGTTAACTAAAGTAAATGTCGATACCACACCACCAAACTTGACAGTATTAACATCAGTCAAATTGCTACCAAAAATAGTTACCAATGCGCCACCAACTTTGCTGCCAACTGCAGGAGACACAGAGCCAACTTTTGGGGTCAGTGTCATTGGTGATGGTACCACATTGCTCATGGTGTTTAGATCGCCCTGTGTATTGCCGGATGGAACACCTTGAATAAACAATGAGTTTTCATTCTGGAATCCGTTCTCGGTAAGAATCTGATTACCACCAATTGGGCCTGTTGCAACAGACACATCGGGGCGTGGAAAACGCAGTGCAATGTTTTCTGTTTGGATAGCTGGCAGGCGCCATGGATCAAACTGATCTACATCATCCTTACATACGCGCATGCCCGGAAAGTTTGGGTCAGGCATTAAGTCTGTATACGCAAACTTCCTGCTGCAGCGATCGCAGATCGCCACAGACAGAACAGAATTACCGCGCGTATCAATGTAGACCGGCATTTATTTGCCTTAAGCTGACTGGCTATCGTTCTTGATTAAGATACCACCAGCGTACACGTCAGCTGCAAAAGGAGATCCCGTGTTTGCCTTAACTTGGAACTGCATATCAGTACCTTGTTCATGTGCTACAGGAATAATGTACGGAATATTTAATGTCTGCACAAACGGAGTCTGGGAAACTACTGTAGTGTTGCTACCGTAGTTAACTGGATAGCCATTAACATTATCACCAGTAACAGCGATGTTGTATTTGTTAGATTCAACAAACGTCATATAGTTGCTTGATGTAAAACCAATGCTAGAATCAGACTGAACACAGCTCAAATAAAATGTATATCCCCTTGGTACTGTGTAGATCGACATTTGAGTCTGACCAATACCGGGGTTAATTTGAGCGTATAAGTTGGTGCTGTTTTTGCAAGTAATTGTGCCAGCGTTTAAACCATTAGTTACAAGTAACTGGTTAATACGAAAGTACGAGTTTACTGTTGTTACCGGAGTTGTGCCTGTTAGGGTTACATACTCTGATATCATATTAAAGTTTATGTCTAATCCCAACACAGCAACAATCTGAGTATCGCCTGCGTTGCTTGATACCAAGGTCATCTGCAATGCAGAACTCGGATAAACATAAGCACCACCAGAAAGGGTTAATCCTTCCCAAAGTGGGCCAAGTGCTGTAGAGCCAACTAGTGCGCTGTAACCAAAAATTTCAATTGGGATATGGCCCATAATTTGGTTGCGACCAACTTGCAAGTCAAATGGTTCGTAAGCGCCTTGAACGGTTACGGAATGAGGGGGTGATGTGTAAAACTGTGGACCTGCCATGATTTCTCCTAAAAGGTTAAAGAGGCGGGACTAAGCCCGCCGTCTATATTAGCTATTTGTGTAGCCAGAACCGATTGGAGTAATGGAACCATCAAAATTACGTGCTGTGTAAGATACATCAAATGTACCGCTCAATGAACCGCTTGACAATGTGGTTACAGAAGCTGCAGAGAATGTCAATGTGGCGTCAAGTGTACCGATGTTGTTAAGGATGGCTGCAACGGCTGCAGAAGCTGTAAACACAACAGGAATAACGCCGCCAGCTGCTGTTGGGGTGATTGTGCCTAAAGTTGTAGTTGTCAAAGAGCCATCAACTGGGCTAGTTTGAACAATAGCTACAGTAATAACGCCGCCAACTAAGCCGCCAGCTGCAACAGTTTGAAAGAAGCGAACGTTGCTAATTTGTGAGCCAGCTGGCAACACAAATGGAGTTACTGTTGTAGAGCCTACGTCAGCTGTTGTTAGGGTAGTTGCTGTGCCAGTTGTGGTGGTAATTGGGTTAGTGATGTAGCTTTGCTGTGTGCAAGCCACCGCGCCTGTGTTATCTGGAGCGATTGTGCCATCGTTTGATGGGTTGTTGCGTTTGAATACGCGTAATGGGCTGGTAAATGTGCTTGACATTTTGGTGTTTCCTTATCTTAGTGGGTATCCCAAGCTGTCTCTAAGTCGTCTCACCGGGAAGTGTCGGCGGTCAGAATGGGATTAATCTTCCTTATTTTAACTAATACGCAAAAAGATTAAAAAGCGCCCTAGACCGGGTATTTGTTGGATTTTTTGACGTTGTCTGAGCCGGGGATGACTCTGAGGTTGGCGAAGGTGTGAAGTCCTGAGACTTTTTTACCCTGCAGTGGGATAATGTGGTCTACGTGGTGCTCGATGCCAGATGCCTTAGTAAACATAGCGGCTAGTTGGTATTTGGCAATAATAAGGTGTGCGTCTGGGTCCCAAGCTGGAGTGCGTTGAAGTTGCATAGCACGGCGTTTGCCCTCATAGGCTGCGCGTTTGTCTTTATTGTTTTTATTCCATTCGCGATTGCGGGCATTATGGTTTTCTAAATCTTTTGTTCTGTTTTTTCTGTGTATTTCGTGTTTCTTTTCTGGATTTGCTAAAGCCCAAAGACGCGCGCGTTCAATGGTAAGTGCTTTGTTGCGCGCATACCATTCTTTTTTAAGTCTTTTTGCGTTTTCTTGATCTCTTGCCATATACTTATACTAATGCAAAAAACCCCAGCTTTTTGGGCCGGGGTTCAAAATATTTTTTGATTTTATAAATTACAGACCTGCGGTACCGTAAATATTTCTTGCATCGTGCCATCCTGTGGCATAACGCTCGGTAGCCTTGTAACGCATGGAGTCAGTCTCAAAATCTCCTTCCATACTTTTTTCCATTGGACGACGCATTACGAGCATTAAGCCGTTTTCTGCGTCAGTCTGTACCCACCAAGCCTTAGATGAGCTCAAACGAGTAACAACGTGTGTGCCTTTTGGCAACATACCTGTTGACTTGATTGGGTTCAAATCGTTGTCAGCTGTACCAGAACGGAGAACCGACTTCAGAATTACTTCTGCTTGGAACTCGAGTGCTGGAGGAACAACTAACTGCTCGGCTTTGAGACGAATACGCTTACCGTTGTTGTCGATAGCGCCACGGATTTGAATCAACATCTGTTCAACAGAAGTTTGGCTCAAAGAAGCAGCTGTAGACAATTGGTTAGAGTAAGTCTGACCGTTTGCGATTGGGTGTGCTGTGTTAATCAAAGTTACGCCATCGCCACCAACATAGCCAGTTGTGAACGCAAAGTTCAACAAGTTAGCACAAAGGGTTTCCTTGGTTTCAATCATAGATTGAGCCAAGTGTTTAGCGAATGTGGAGCCGATACGAATGTGATCGCCGTCTTCCATCAAAACTTTGGTCAAGGCGTATGCCAAGCCATAGATTTGGTAGATGAAACGGGTGATGTACAATGTACCACCTTGATCGTAGCTAACTGGAGTGCCGTCAGGCATCGCAGGAGCTGCGTTCATACCGAACAGCATTACTTCTTCATGGTAGTTACGTGGAATACCTTGGATCTGCTCTACAAAGCCTTTCCATTCGTCTGCACGTTGCTCATATACACCATCAAAGACTTCGTTGATAATCGGTTCGACTACCGCACGAAAGTCTGTACTGCGCATTGGGGTTGCCATTGCTAATTCCTTTCGTTGTTAATTAAACCGAGACCTTAGGAGCCAAGAATGTGTTATTGGCGATCTGGACTTGTACAATCGTGTAAGTATCACCCCAGCTATTGGTATTACCAGCTGGGTATGCTACTTCACGGCCTAAACCGATTACGCGTACTTGACCTTGTGTGCCAGAGGTATTCTTTGCAGCAGCCAAAGCTGTTGTAGAGAAACCTGCGCCACCTGTACCGATTACATAACCGTCAGCGGTTGTGTAGCCAGAAGTTGCGGAGAAGTCATATTCGGAACCGATTGCTGCTGAAGTTACTGAACCTGCAGACTGAATCTCGTATACGAGAGATGGATCTTGGAAAATCCAGAACACGATAGCAGAAGCGGCGTCAAGGGTAGCTTTAGAAGCGTTTTTGCCTAATGTACGACGACCTTCAGCGGTTGTATATTCTACACCGTCAAATACGCCATAAACAGGGCTAGTTGCTGCAGCGGTAGCTGCAATAGTTAATTGGCCTGAAGATGTGATGCCGACAGGTTGATACTGGTAGAAAGACTGACCAGAGCTCAAGCTGTAGGGCGCGCTGTATGACACACCAGTGACAAAACTGTTTGTACCAGCGAATGGTACAGAACGGTCAAGGCCGCTTGGGTGATACACAGGCTTCATGCCAAAGGGTTGAAATACTGTAGACATAGTCTAATTTCCTTTGTTTTTTTGAAGAATGTTATTGAAAACGAACATTTTTATTATTCGCTCTTGCAGTGTCTTTTTCCATTTCCAAAAGACCACCCTCAAGAACTGAACGACCACCTTTATTACCTTGCGCTGTGTCGCGAACCTGCGCTGTAATATTGCGTTGGTGTTCAAGCGGATCCTCCAAGTGGAGCATACGCATTACTTCTTGATAGATGTCCTCAGGTAACTTGAAGAGCACCATTTCGTTACAACTAACACAGCCTTCAAACTTGCCCGAGCTCATTTTGCCTAGTCCTTCAAAGCCTTTTCCTAATTCTGAGGCTTTAACTGGCTCATAACCCAACGCCATACGTTTGTCGATACTGTCGTAAGTATTGGTTGTTGATAACCAACACAAGTGCATCCCTGGAATAATGCCGCCAGGAAGATCGGGCAACGCACTATTTGCCCACTTGTCTCTAAACGCATCAAGGCGTTCACGACGTGCAATGTCATCAGGAGCAGCAGTCATTGTGCGCTCCACCACTTCTTGTGCTCTGTCGGCCATGCGGTCGTCTAAGTCACGTTTAATTCTTGTATTTGCCATTTTAATTAACCTTTATTTTGACGATCGTACGAAGCATACGCACGAATCATTTTATTTCGTCTATCTGTATCGTCCCAAGCGCCAGCGTCTTTAATTGCCTGTACACGTTCACGGCTTAATGTGATGGTGCCAGCTTTTGCTGCGCTAACTGTTGAAGCTGAACGGCTTGATGCTGCTGGGCCTGCTCGTTTGTTGCTATTGCCACCTTTAGCCGTATAACGGTGAGGTAAGCGGGATGATAAACGACTGTCTAACTCTTCCCAATATTCAGAATCACTTGGATCCCAACCATCGGCTGCAAGTTCTTGGTCAATTACTTTGGCAATTCTACTATCTGTATCTCGAGCTTGTGGATCATACCAAGCGTTTTTCTTTAACCATTTAGTCGCGTTAGATTGAACTTCGCTGTTAACTGGGTTTGGAACATTTTGCTTAGGAGCCTTAGCTTGCTCGAGCTGTTGTTTTTTATAATACTGTGCTTCTTTTAAACGCTGCTTAGCGTCTGTCATTTGCTCTAAGTATTCCATCTGAGCCATAGCATCTTGCGATTCGGCTGCTTGTTGGTACTTAATCTTGGCGTATTCAATACGAGATGCCTCGTCTTCAATCGCTTTATCAATTTGAGCAAACTGAAATGAAGCTGCAGTATTTTCCACTTTAGCTAGGCGTTCTGCTAGTTCAGCATTTCGTCTTTCTAAAGCAGTAATCTTGTTCTTGGCAGAGGTTTCGCGTTGCTTCTTTAACTCTTTTTTGAGTCTACGCTCTTCTCTACGCGCTTCACGAATTGCTTCACGCTCTTCGTCAGTTTCGCCTTCATTATGGTCATCATCTTCACGATCACCGTCTTCATCGTCGTGGTCTTCATCAGACATTTCAACTTTGACAGGCTTTTCTTCTGTTTCAATCTCTTCTGGGAGATCTACTTTGGCAATTAATGTGCCGTCGTCTTGTTCCTTTTGGGGAACGTTTTTCTCTTTATCTGCCATACATACTTTCTACAAAGTTATTTAATTCGGAAGTGTTTTTGCCATGTTTTCCACTAAACTTTTGGCAAACTCATAGAGTTCACTATCTGTTTGAGTGCTTTTAAAAGCATTAACAACAACACAAACCAATCTTACGTTACCATGAACATAACCCTTACTATTATCTATCCGGTCAATTGATATTGAGGTTGGAAGAATTTTTCCTTGATGCCATGTCATTTTTAATCCGCTTAAAGCGCAAAGGCCTTCTTGCTTTTCAAAAATATCCATAAGATCTTGGATTGTAATTGTTACTTCGGCTCTTTTTTTAGCATGATTCAGCGTTTGACCTAAGCTATACCTTGGGGTTTTGCTTCGGTACTTTTGCTGCGTTTCTAAACTAGAAGCCATATTAGTCCACGAATGCTTTCATCTTCTGCGCATATTCAAAATTCTTAATGCGAGAGATGATTTCACGGGCCTGTAACGTAATGAACACCACTGGTGAACCTTCGTCGTCAGGGTTTACAATAAAACGATCGCCGCCATACTTAATCGTACGTACTAGATCACCTTCTTTACACCACGGGCCTTCTGGCCACGGGGATAGTTCTGTGTCTAGGTTACGGTATGCCAGTGGTCCAACTTGCACCACTTTAGCTACTGTTTCATTGAATCGTAACGTTTGTCTGGTTTCATCCACTAGGATGATTCCGCCTTTACTGGTTGACTTCTCGCGTCTTAGCTGTACTAAAACACGGTCTCCAGCTACTTCAATACCGGTGTCAATCTTTGGAAAACATTCTTCTTCTGATCTTGTATCCGGCTCTTCGTTGCCTTTTAAATCAAACACTATTCAGTGCTCCCTATAACCTTTACAGGTCTTTTTCTTCATCTTCTGTCAAAATTTCATCGACAATTGCAAGGGCTAGTTTTAAGCCTTCTATTTTGCCAATATTGTGTTTGTAGTCTTCAAAACTAACTACGTTTGTTCCCGCAGTGACGGCTTCTGCTTGAATTTGTATCTCAGCGCGTACGCGACCGATAATTTCGCTAATAAAGTCCTTCATATTTTAACTAATACGTAGGACAGAACAATTCCGCCCTAAATACTAGTAGAAATTTCCACCACCAATATCTTTTAGGTTTTTATCTGGACCGACTTTGCTTGAACGTGCGGGTTTACCTTTTACGGCGTTGTTAGCACGTTGTGACCCGGATGGACCATTATCTACTTTTTGATCTGGGCCGCCGGCATAGCCAACATTGCCAGTCATTTTATATGTTTTACGAAAGCCTAATTCGCCGCCGTCTTGTGGGTTCTTTGCCATTTTACTGTCCTTCAGTGGGTGGTTGTTGTGGTTGCTGCGCTCCTTGGAGTGCTTGATTTTGTTCTTGGAATGCTTGTTGCTGTATTTGTTGCTCATGCTGCTGTTGTGCCAGTGCGGCTTGCTTCTGTTGTTCCGCTTGTTGCGCTACTTGGTCAGCTTGCGCTTTAAATGCTTGCTGTTGTATAGCTAAACCATGCTGGCGAATATCAGCATCGGATGCTTGAACAGCATCAATTGCAGATAAATTCTGTTCGTGCTCAAGTTGCTGTTGCTGCTGATCCATTTGTGAGCCGGCAGTGATCATGGCAACACGTTCTTTTGCGGCGTTGTTGATATTGGCCATTGCAATGTCTGTTGCGTTGCGTTGGTTATCAATGTCGGTTTGTGTTTGATATTTAGCTTGTAGCTCTTGGACTTGTTGTTGTAGTTTAGCTACTTCAAGTTGATAGTTTTGTTGAGATTTTTGTAAATCTGCTTGTAAACGTTGCTGAGATTCTTGCGTTTTGCGTTCTGTCTCGGCCATTTGAGTCTTAACAATTGCTGCAGCAGTAGGATCAGACATTGCAGCATTTTGCTGCGATGTTTGCTGGGCTTGTGCCACTTTTTGTGCTAATTGTTGGATCTGTTGTACATATTGACCCATAGACTGCTGGGTATCTTGATTAACCATCTGTGAAGCCAACGCTAGAGCTTTTTGAGCTTGCTGATCAAGTGGTTTTTCTTGATGTAATTCCAATACATCCTCGCCGCCCGATGCCTGAGCAACGTAGCTTCGCATAGACTGCAAGTAGTGCAAGGTTAAATGCTGCTTAATATGTTCAAGTGCATGGGGTGCGAAGGTAGGACCAATTACGGGATTGCCGCCGTAGGCTGGATTGTTTGCGTACTCAAGATGAATTTGAATATGGGCAATATGGTCCTGGTCTGGGTAAGCAGCGGCAGGATGTCCCATAGTCATCGACACATTTTCGAGTGCTGGATTAGATTCGTTTGCCCCCAATGGGTTTGGCAATACTTCTTCAATCTCAGGAATTTTTAATTGTTTTAAAACGCGCTTGTACACAGAACGGATATCAAACATACCCGGAGGCGCGCTTGATGCCATCTGAAGAAGTGCTTGATTTTGTGCGACACGTTGTGTTTCAGAAAAAATGTTTGGGTCAGAAACTGGGCGCACATCGTTGTTGTACGCAAAGTCTCGGATTTGAATTTCTGTTCCGGACTGGTTGTCCATCTCTTCTAAATACCAATGATTTAGACGAGAGATAATTGCAAGAGATTTAGCTTGGCTGCGGTGCAGGCGAGCATGAATAGCTGAGAATACTTTAGCACCTTGCTCAATCAGAGCTTGGGTTGTACCCACTGGCATGTTGCTGTTGGCATCTGCAATTTTCTCTTCAGAAGTAGTCACCACGCCTTTAGCGGCGCTGGTTAACCAACCCATCAATTCCATCAATACAGCAGATGGCGGATTGAACGGCATTGGCATAGCAATCTGACGAATGTCAGTTACGCCAGGTCCTGCTTCTACTTCAATTACTTGTGTTGGTTCAATTCGGTCACTCTGTCCACTAACTCGTCCAGTTTTGAGCTTAAGCATCGTCTGAGAGTTGTTGATATGAGCAGCATCAAGCAGAGCACGTAAAGAACCAGTAAGAGCAGCGCTGAGCCCACCAATAAGATGGGGGAGGCCAATAGCATAAGCACCACGCCAAGGAATGAATTTGAATTCAACGACCCAATCCATCTTTTCGAGTTTGTCATCTCCAGCTTCCCAGTTACGACGTAGTGCCAGAACTTTAGAACTGGTCTCGTCAATTGTCATAATGTATGGTGCGCGGCGACCTTCAGTCTCCGGATCATCATTTAATCGCATAAAGCAGGTGATTTCATAAACACGACGCAACTCGTCAATGTTTTTAGATGGATCTTCTTTGCCTTCAATCTTGTTGTTAGCTTCTTGGCTGCGTGTTTGCTCTGTTAATGGTGCATCAGAGGTATACATTGCATTTTCTAAATCACGATACATTCCATCCTCAATACGCTTGAGGTAAATATCGCCAGTGATATCTTGCTGTTCTGTAATACGTGCTGAAGAATAAAAATTGGTTGTTGCGTATGGTAGAATGATATTATCAATCGGAATCCATTCGCAAGTTGGACGGGATTGCTCTTCGTCGTAGCGCCATTTAAGATACTGTGAACCACCTAGTGGTAATTGAGTAAGCAATTGCTCCATCTCATCGCGGAACTCTGGTATTTGCTCTGAGAGCTGCCAGTTCATAAACGTTACTTTACGTTCGGCAGTTTCTTCTTTAGCGCTATCGTTATTGCCTTTGATGTTGGACTTTACAATACCGTCGGGTGGTAATAATTCTTTAGCTGAAGACGCTGCAAAATCAACGCAAGCCTCTGCCATGATTGGGTGCACTACTTTAGAGGCGCCATCAAATGTTGCACCACCAGGTGCGTCTTTACCTAAACCAGTGCGACGAAGACCCTCTTCGTATTGTTTATCGCGCTGTTTGCGTGCTTCTTTATCAACGTCAATATAATCTAAATATTCAATTGCCAAAGAATCCAAAATGCTTTCGTCTAACTCTTCTGCCAAGTTGGCATAGAATTCCGGATCTTTAAGAGGGCTTAATTTTTCTTTAAAGTTAACAATGACAGAACCGTCATCTAACTCAATGACTTCTTCTTCTACTTCTTGTGCATCTAATCCAAGTTCGTCTTCATACGCGCGCATCTCTGCATCTTGCGCAGTCGCTTCTTGGATATCTTCCTCGCGGTCAAGACCTGGGAGGTTTCCGCCAGCTTGAATAGGTAGTTGTGGAGTCGCCATGTATTTTACTTGGTTTTCTTAACTTTTTTGCCCTTGGCTAAGCGCGGTAACATTCCGGCTTTATCAAGCAGCTGTTGTTTGGGGGTTTGAACCATGCCGGGAGTCTTAGGAATCTCCATGAGTTTTTGGCGCGGTGTTTTGATAATTGGCATCTTATTCTAACTAATACGCAGTTTATGTCGTTTCCGCCCTTATTGGGCGTATGGGTTGGCATATCGCTTTTTAGGATCCTCGTCGGCGTAATCGTAATCTCGCGCCGGAAGTGGGTCTAAACGCAGCCAACCATCGTCTCTGAGGTAACGCAGCGCCTGGGACAGTGAATCAACGTAGTCATCGTGGCCTTTAGCTTCTGGGAACGAACACACCTGACGGATAAAACGTTTTGCCCATTCAACAAACTCACCCTTGCGGTTTGGGTCCTCTGGGATAAACACTTTGCCTTTAGCGATCAGAGGCGCAACAATGTTCAATCGCTGCACCTTATCTGCTCTGCCAGGGTTGTATCCTTGCACCGGGACTCCAGAGGCTCGCAATTCTTGAATCAGTGAGATACCCGCCGATTTGTCTTCCATAAGGATGATGTCGGCTTTTTTACCTTTACCAAAGTCGTTATCTGCACCGTACACAATCTCTTTAAAATCGTCAATGACTTTCCTGCGCAACTCTGGATAGGACAGGTGTTCATCCCAGGCATCTAGCAAGATGGCATTAAGACCGCCGTCAAGTTGCTGGAACACACCCCACACTTCGCATGCAGTCGGATCGTTGATAGTCTTTTCTGAGGTGGCTGGATCGTATGATGCCAACACAAATTCCAGCTCAGGCGTTGGTTTGTTTGCTGGCCACATCTTAAATTGCGAGCGTTTGACAATACCAGAAGACTCCGGATCTAGAATCTCTCCGTAAATCTCCTGTCGACCCATGTCTGTACCATCGTACGTCTCAAGCTGTTTGAAGAAGGTTTCTGAAAGGTTGGCTTTGTTGTCGTACGAGGACGCGTTAACCATGTACACGTCGCCACCAATCTTACCTTCTGCTAAGTCTACAATCGTTTCCCTAGGTTTTGGTGTGGTGGTAATAATCTGCTGCACTCGCTCAATCCGAGGGTCTTTAAGACGGAGGGTAAACTGTACGCCGTCGTAGGCTTCATCGAGGTAATCAAATGCGCACAGCTCGTCAAACCAGGCCCCGTGGTATTGTTTACCACGATATCGTTCTGGCTCGGACGCGGGGATACCTTGGATGATTGATCCGTTGGTGAGGGTAATTTCAAAGAGGGACTTGTTGTAATCACGAATAAGTGAGCGGGGGATGATATTAAGAAGTCCGGAGTCTCCTTCAAAACAAGTTGCACGTATATCATTGGAGGTTGGGGCAGTAACGAGCCAGCGTGTGTTGTCGTACTTCCAAGCACGAATGCCAATCCAATGGCTTGCAGTGTGTGTTTTACCCGATCCGCGACCGGCAAGCATGAGGAAGGTGTCGTATTCTCCATCGTCTGGTTCTTTTTGGTGAGGCAGTGCCTGCAGCGCCCATTTAACTTGCCAGATCGCCGCGTCGAGCTGATCTTTAGGCCAATGTTTTTTGGACTCCGCAAATTTTTTAAGCGTGACTTCTTGCTGTGGTGTTAACATACTGAGATAAATCCTTCCCCGACAAGAAATCTGTTGTTTTTGCCCTCGGTTTCAATATGTACACACAACTGGTCCTGTATTGAACTGATTGCGTGCACATATCGGCGAGCTTGATGTATTCTTACCGGTGGTGATATTTGATTTGATACTAAACGCAGCCGCGTTTTAATAAAGACGGTATATGTTTTGAAATATGGGTCATACATTGGGATGGTTCTGCACCCCAGCGACTCGGCTAGGTACTGAACTTGCGCAGTATGCGCCGAGGAGTGCGAAGTAAACCGAAATTCGTCGCGTTTTTTGTTGTACTGCCGGGATTTTCCATGGATAATGCCCTTTAGTAGCTCCAATCGCTGCTCTGGGGCGGCTAAAAGGTAGTTATTGGGTATCTTATTGGGTATAAACGGCATCAAGTGGGATGCGATCGACGGATTTGTAAAAAATCGACGCTTTTTTACGCCTTTAACAATGACCTCGTACCCATGATCTTGAAATTGCTGGTGTACATACTCTTCATACTCTGGTGAGGTTGTCATACTGCCGTCTTTTGGCCGGTTAAACAACCAGCACCCAAACAAAAACGGGGGCACTGGTAGGATTTGATGGGGTAGCTGCAGTGGTTCTGCTGTAGGTATGGCGTATTTGCTACGGTTGCGGTGGTTTCGTAGCGGCATTTCTAACAGCTGCTCAATTGAATAGGGCTTTAACGCACTACGGAATTTGAGTTTTCCTTTATATCGGTAGATTTTATTACGCCTATCTTTGTCTTCGATAGGCAGGCGCAAGTTGCCGTCCCCCGCTACCGTAAGGCGGTCATTAAAAACCACCTCATAGCAAGCTGTGGCGCGATATTTTTGAACCAGTGTAACTTTTACTGGTTTGCCATGATCATCAAACAGATAATCACCAGGCACAATATTGTCTGCCAGCTTCCAATAATCAAGGGTTAACACTTTTTGCGTTGCTAGTATTGCCATAGAAATTTTCTAGGACCCATTGGTCCAGCCATTGCCCTAACGGCAATCTAATTTTGTTTTGAATTGAATTGGGCAGTTTCTGGATGTTGAGCACGTCTGTAGTTACCTTTAGACGAAACTCAATGTACTTGGCTGTTTCTTTATCCAAAATACTAGCCTGAACATCTGCCGTATCAAAATTATACAAATCGCAAACCAAAACTCGCAGGCCTTTAAATTGGCCCTGGGCATCTTCCAACGCCCCTTGGATTTGGTATACATATTTGTTCATATCCTTACTAATACGCAAAACCAGCAAATACTGCTTTTTTACAAAAAATATAGTCGACTCTGTCCCCATTGTGTCTGGGTTGGCAGGGTTGTCCAGCGTATTTAACCATTCCCACCCTACGCTTCGCTTTTTTTAAAAAATTTTAAAAAATAATAAAAAGGGTAACCAACCCTGACAACCCAGACACTCAATTTGTAAGTCTTTGATTTATAAAGAAAAGGTGTGAGAACCATTCTCATTTAAGTTGTAAGTTATTGATTTTACAAAAAAAAATTTTAGAAGTTGCTTTTTGCGTGGGCGCGCTAATAAAAAACTTGTTTTTGGTCAGGGGCCCGGCCGAGGGGTAGTGGGGGTTCGTAAATTGGGGTATCGGTTATTAGAAAAGCCGGCACCTAGGCCAAGGCGGCCGCCGCTATCGCATTGGCAGCGCGGCACCTAGGCCAAGGCGCGCAGCTTAGCACCTAGGCCAATGCACCACAATGGTGCACGATGTAAGCGCTCACTATCAATGCACCACAATGGTGCGCTATGTTAGTGACTACTAACCTATGCACCACAATGGTGCAGTGAGTCGCGGCCATTGTGGCAGCGTGGGCAATGCACCACAATGGTGCATTGGCAGCGTGGCAGCGTGGCAGCGTGGCAGCGTGGCGCGGCACGCGTACGCGAGCGGCCTAAATGGGGGTGCGCCGCCATTACCATATTATTAAGAGCGCACGCGCCGCCTTAGGGTTTACCCTATTAGGGTTTTTAGTACCCAAAACCTAGGGTTTTCCCTAGTATACATTGCGCGTATATCGGCCGTTATTCATTACAATAACCCCATGCGCAGCAATTAAGCGGCGCATTTTATGAGAGGAATTATCATCATGGCAATAAACAAAAAACCCGCCGGCTATATTATCTATCGCGGCGCTAGCCAATTGGACGGCGCGCCAATTGTCGTCGTGGCGCTCACCAATAGCACCAATAGCAAAACCGGTAATATGGTGCAAACCTATATATTAGTGGATAACGGCCGCTCGCCGGTCGACAATGCGCGCGATTTATTGGACGCGTCCATATGCGGCGATTGTAAGCATAGGCGCGGCCTTGGCGGCGCGTGTTATGTAAACCTAGGCCAAGGCGCGCGCGCCGTCGCCGCTGCCATTGTGGCCGGCAATTATCCCGCCGATTTAATGGCCGCGCAAAATGCCGCCGCCGGCCGTATGGTGCGACTTGGTACATATGGCGATCCCGCAGCCGTACCGGCCAATATATGGCGTACTCTATTGGCCAAGGCCGGCGGGCATACCGGCTACTCTCACCAGTGGCAAACCGGCAAGGCCGGCGCGGATATTATGGCGCTATGCATGGCAAGCGCCGATAATGCCGGCGAGCGCGCAGCGGCCAAGGCCTTAGGATATCGTACATTTAGAGTACGCGCCGAGAATGAAGCAATGGCCGCCGGCGAGTTTATTTGTCCTGCTTCAGAGGAGGCCGGCCGCAAAAAACTATGCGGCGAATGCGGCGCTTGTGACGGCGGCCTAGACTCTCGCCGCGCCGATCCCGTCATTATCGTACATGGCAGCATTAAAAACCGTTTTATATCTATTAAATCAATTTAAGGGTTATATTATGACAATCAAAAAACCATTAAGCGCCGGCGAGCGCGTAAAATTTACGGCCGCCATTGTGCCGCCGCGCCGTTTATCCGCCATTGCGCGCGATATCCGCCGCGCTTGGCCGCGCGTATATTTTGCGGCCGCGCCTTATCTTGAGGCCATGCAATATTTAGATAATATCAACGATACATATATGTATGATGACGCGCGCAGCGTGGTACGCTATTTTTTGGCCAATGCTGCGCAATTTCGCGGCGATAGCGCCAAGGCGCTTAAAGCCGAATTAAAGGCGCTATTATGAGCGCCGCGCCTTTTATTGTTTTTTATCGTCACCATGGTGAGAATTATTCCGCGCCATTCGACACAATGCGGCGCGCTAAGCAATTCGCGCGCTTAACCGGCGGCCGTATAGAATGCCGGCTTATCAATTTATTAGGGGGTTAAACCATGTCAAAATTAAGGCCGCATTGCCGCCATTGTGGCGGCCTATTAAGCAATAAACCGGCGCATATATCAGAGGGTTATCAATTTGCATGCTTACATTGTGACGAAGATTTTTGTAATTTTGAGGCCGTTTTTAAACCGGCGGCCAAGGGTATGCGCTTAGCATGGTTTGCCGCCTTGGCGGCCTTTATGGCCGCTTATTATCTTGCCATGGCCGCAATTTATGGCCTTGGCTATTCAATCAATTTATAGGGGGTTTTTATGTCAACATTGCACAAAATAGTCACATTAGAATTAAACAGTAAGCGGCCGCCGTCCCATGCTCTCATTATGCGCATGGCCGGCGTATATCTCGCGGCCGGCCACAAGGCCATAGATTTAAAATGGCGCGGCCAATGCATAGAGTTAACCTATCATGAGGCGCGCGGCCAATGGTACGGCCAAGGCGCTATCAATAGCGAATATGGGGATAATATAGCCGATGAGTTAAACCATATCCGGCAATTTGTAATAGATCATTTTCAAGTGATCACCATAGGCCACGCGCGAGGCTAGATCGATATTAGGGTTTATCCTAATTGACCATGCGCGAGGCTAGATCGAAAATCAAACTGTAATTTAATGGAGGGTTTAATTATGTACTACTGCAACGGGTTTATATTTGACAGTTATGAAGCGGCTAGAAGCTATGCGGATATTCTTTTATATCAATTCCGCATATACAAGGCTATTTTCACACGCGCCGAAGTAGAGGCGCACAACTTAGAGGGAGCAATTACATTATGAGATCAATTCAATCACTAGCAGCTCAGGCCGGCCGCGAGGCGCGCGCCAATGGTTTACTATGCGGCGAGTATATCTATACTGATCCGCTCAAAGCAAAAGACAATGAGAGCGGCGCAATTGCTGAGAAATTCGGCACAATCGCCAATTGGAGATTGTGGGACGATGTGCTAGTAAAAGAGCGCGCTACCGGCCGTACAGTACACGACAATGAAATTGCCAGGTTAACCGGCATGACATTGCAAGCAGCACCGGCCGAAGTATTGGCCAATTTAGATCAATTAATTTATGAGGTGAAATAATGATTACATTACACGATATGAATATTATTGAAGGTGAAGATGAGGCCACTGAAGAGGATTATTATTTGGCCATGCAGCGCACTATTAATTCCGGTATGTGGGGTTTACAGGGCAGCTATGGCCGCGCTATGATGGATGCTATTAGCGCCGGCCGTTGTATGCTAGGCCGCGACCAAGCGCGCGATTATTACGGCAATACTATTCCATCACGCGATGATGTACAAGCCGGCACCAAGGGCAGCTATCAATTTGTAGTTAAACAATCCGGCCTAGAATGGGCTGATCTAATGTTGGAGGCATAATGAAAACCATTTATTTAGTTAAATCAAGCGAGACGCTAGAGGACGGCAGCGTATACTGGGAAAATCTAAAAGCATTCGCCTCAATCGAGAGCGCCGAAGCATTCGCGGCCAAGGTGGCCAAGATGATTAACGAGGCCGATGATTTAGATGATACCGATGAAGTAGAGATTGAAGAATTTACATTGGAGGATTGACCATGAAAAGATATAAAGCATACGCAACAATGAGCATAGATCTTGTATGTACTTTTGAAATAGCGGACGATGTAGATCCAATGGAGTACGCGAGAGAGCTAGATGGCGGCGATTTTAAAGAGATAGATGGGACTGGCGATTGGAATGTTTACGAAGTGGAGGAAGCATGAAATACGGCATAACATTAGCGCGTACTGAATACCTAGTGCAGTACTTTGAAATTGAGGCTGATTCACCACAGGCTGCGCAAGAGAAAGCATGGGATCAGAGCGGCAAGTGGAGGTGCGTAGAGGCCGAAGAGTTTACCAATGACATAAAGGAGTTATTATGACTAATTGCTACATGATTGAATTTTTAAACCTAGATGGGTGCTTTCAATACGAAACATTTATGGCTGAGGATCAATACGAGGCCATTGATATGTTTGAAAGCGATTTTCCAAAATGCGAACCTTACAATGTATTTATGCAGCTTGATAGATGGAAAAAAGAAGAGGAGCTATTATGAATTGGGAAGATGAACACGATGCATGGATATCAAAGTATCAACCGGTTAAAAACCATATCACCGGCGAAGATGATGACAAATTCGAAACCTATGGCGCAGAGCTTGATTATGTGCTAGAAGTGGCCAAGAAAGAGCCGCGCTGCGTGTGGACTCTGGTCGATAGTGATGATGGTAATTTGTACATTGTGGACGGCTATCACCTTGTGAACCGGATCAATTACTTTATTACCAAGAAGCCGCTCGAGGGTGATGGATTTATGGAAGTACCATATTATATTTTTGAGGAGTGCGAAGATGAATAGAGTAAAACGCGAGTACACCATAAATTTATTGGCCGGCCGCAGCAAAACAGTTGAGCCATGCGTAGGCTGCTCGCATAAGTACAAGTGTGATGCAGAGCGCTTAGCATGCGCGCAGTTTAGGTATTTTGTAAACACAAGCTATCTCTCAGATGTTGCGCACCGAGTACCAACGCGAGCGATTTATAGGGAAGTATTTTATACAGAACCACAGCTGAACCCAAGAAAGGAAAGAGCATGAACCTATTATTGTTTTTTATTAACGGCTTAGTTTTTATTACTTGTTTATATGCGCAAGTAAACCAGTATGCGGTTAATTGGTTTTTAATATTCGGCATGGTGTTTAGTGCCATGGTAATTACTTGGACTTTTGGAGATCAACAATGAATCAAATTGAAAAACTAATTAATATCGCGTATCAGAATATGACTGACGATGATAATTTTGACCACGATTTTGTTGCCGGATGTTTGGCCGAAGCATTGCTACGCATACAAGGTGATTGGGGTAGTTTTGATCAGGTGGAGGAAGCATGAAGCACACCATTAAATTTGAATCAGTAGATGCCATGTTACAATGGTTAGCAGAAAACCAAGTATA
>Ga0136642_1000387_pt1 | contig 24495 bp, 23 predicted proteins | sample LowCatLa1302831Y_FD_115313 | JGI IMG/M metagenome (GOLD analysis project Ga0136642, IMG submission 115313) | Freshwater microbial communities from Lower Cathedral Lake, Yosemite National Park, California, USA - 13028-31Y | ecosystem: Environmental > Aquatic > Freshwater > Lake ... | reverse complement strand
CACTGATGCCCAAAACCTAGTTGAATACTGGAACACAGCCAACAAAGAATTGGGTTATGCACCTAAGTATTCAAGACAAAACACAGCCGCAAGCCTTGTGGGTGGAGTCCTGCGTAACATGCGTCTGGGTCGCACTAGAGACCTAACCGACAAGAACTGCCGTAAAATACAGACTGTGTTTGCGGACATTGTGTCAGGACAAAGTCAACAACTGTTTCCCAACATGCAGATCGAGTCTGTGCAGTTTGAAGAGTCGGGACGGGCTCGTGCACCAACTGTGATGGAATCACTGTTTGTAGAAGAGTAGTCAAAACAAAGCCCCAATTGCTGGGGCTTTGAACTGATAGTTTTTACACTCCGACAGGAAAATACGGACCTATGTCACTAAGCCCCGCCAGCGACACTCGGGCTCGAGCGTACTGGACACAATTATTTATTCTCGTATGCCTTCAGCCAGGCGTATCCGGACCTAAGACCGGCTTTCCATGCACAGGCTTTCTTGATATCAATTCCAAAGTGAACAGCAATGTCTCGGGGTCTATTGGCCCGAATGAATAACATTTCCTCTATGGTGCGTGTGTATGTTCTACCCAGTTGTGGTTTGTGGTTGCGACTGTTCTTGCCCCGAATCACCGATCCTTGTCGTCCATTGCGATACATGTTGGTTGTGCGTAGGCTTGCATCGCCCAACATCAAGTGGTCAGGATTTTGGCACGCCATATTGCTACAACTATGCACAACCATTTCTGAGGACGCTATGGCACGACCTAACTTGATACGCATACCCACACGATGTGCCACCAACATCACACGCTTGTCATCACTATATCGACGAGCACCAATGAAACCATATCCCTGGCGATGTCGTGGACCACGCCATGCCCAACAGACTGTGGCTCCGCCACTTTGATCTATCTTTGACCAATAATGATCTATGTTGACTGCTACATCAAACAAATTTTCTAAGTTTCTGTATCTTGCTCTAGACATGACTATTTCCTCTATACTGATATTTAGTCATAAATAATCATATAGGAATTGAATTAAATGGATCTTGCTAGACTTCAACATCGGGACAGTGACACATGGCATTGGGTCCGGCCGGAATTTCGTCATGTGGAATCGATTGTCAACTTCACAGTCCTGCATGACTATGATGAAATACAGGGCATATACCAAGTGAGCGAAAGTCGCATTGCTTATCACCTACACAAAATTATCCTGGATGATCTGTTTCAAATGCCCAAACGATTTGTGACTCTGGCTGTGGATCGTGACACTGACAAGTTGTTGGGTTGGGCCATGGCACGACGCGGGCATTACACTTTTTGGACCAATGAAGAAAGTGTTATGATGGAACTGTGTAGCGTTGACAAGACTTTGCCGGCCATGACTCGAACTCGTTTGTGTGTACAGATGTTGACCAGTTGCATTGCCTGGGCTAGAACCAATCACATACCCATAGTAGAATCCAATACCTTTAGACACAGTCACACAGGTTTTATTCAACTACATCAACATCTAGGCTTTCAATGCAGAGGCAATGTTGCATACTTAAGGACCACCAATGGCATATAATCCATTACAGAATGCCACATTCTCACAGCAGGCACAACAACAATACCAACAGTCACAGAACCAGGCACCGGGCTTGAACCTGGGTCAATTGGCCCAACAGGCACACAACCAATTTGGTTCAGCATACAACTCTTATGCACAGCAGGGTCAGCAGGCGCAGTATGCCGCACAACAAAGACAATTCAATCCGAACACCTGGATTCAACAGCGTTATATGATTGATAGAAAGTATATGAGTTTACAAGAATTTGTCAACTTTATATGGCCCGAAGACTGTGCAGATAAAACATTCTTCGTTTTAAAACACACAAAGGAAACTAAAAATGATTGAAGCAATTGGAAAACGAATTATAATTGAAAAGGTTGAAACTGAAAAGAAGACAGCCACTGGTATTGTACTACAATTTGACCATACCCAAAGTCCCAGGGCTAGAGTTGTTAGCGTAGGTGATGAAATCACTATCAAGGTTGCTGTAGGAGATGAGATTGTTCCTGATTGGAACAAGGTCATGCATACCAAGTACAATAATCGAGATTACTTTGTGATTGATCAAAATGACATCTATGGTCGCTACTTTGAAGAAGTTGACATAGCCGAAATTGGCATCAATTATGGGTAAGATCATTGTGCAAGATATCAACTTAGAACGCACCACGGACCTGGAGATTGGTCGTGTGGAAATTGTGATTGATGATGGCCGTCCAGACCGGGTAGAAATTTACATGCTGGATTGCGAGGGTGAACGGGTGGAAGGTGGAACCTTCGATCTAAATCTTTTTATGAATAAGGTCATTGAGTTTTATAACGAACATTACTAAGCCTAATTAGGTCTTTGATGTCTTGTAAAGTGTTTTCCATGCGATCCAATCTAGCGTCAACTGCGTCAAGCCGATTGATCACTGAGGTGTATCGTTCGGCACAATCTTCTAAATGGTCTGTCAGGGTTGGCATGGCGACAACATTATTCATCATCGCGATCTTCCAGAGTACTTTCAATCATCCAACGGAACCGGGCAATTTGACCAATTTGGTCTTGTGCAAAGTTGCTGATATCAATATAATTTACAGCCTCGGCGGCATCATTTAATTCATGATACTGATCAATCATTGCTTCTAATGCCTCTAATACTTGCTCTAATAGTTGATCTGCTGATCCTGTTGTAGGCATGTCCATGATGGGACTCAACGCAGTCACAGTTGACAAGTCCACAGGCATGTCAGCACGGATGGTGCGTAGTTTTTCAGCAATGGTATCAATGTTGTCTTGAAAGTATTCGTATATCTTTTGTAGCAGTTTATGATCTTGATAGAAAGTTCTTGCTCTAACATTCACATGTGCCACATGACTGCGGTAGTAACTCACAAAGTTGGCCGCAAATGTTTCTTCTAATACTGTTTGTAAATTGGTCAAATCCATTTCAATTCCTTATCGTATGGTTGGTGCCATAGCACGGCGTCTACGCAATTCTTCTTCTTCATTTGCATTAAGGCCCGAAGGCATTAGAGCCATTTGTGCGCCCATAACAGGAGCACTTCCTAGCACACGCATCACTGGATTGTTCACAATAGGTGCAATGTACTTACCGGCTTGTTGTAGGCCAGACGCAATCTTTGGTGCATACTCTTGTGTGATACGCTGTACAAAATTAGCACCTTGCTCTGCGGCAGGTCCACCAATTGGAGGTGCCTTGGGTGCGGCTTGTGGTGCTTGTGGAACTGATGGTGCCATTGGTCTACCTTGTGCATCAACTAGACCATTTGGTGCTGGTGCAGGCGGTGCTCGGAATGCTTCAGGAGCAACTGGTTGTTGTCCCACACGATTCAATGCATCTACTGTGGCTTTACCAATTGTAAGAGGAAGTTTGGCTCCAGTTACAAATTTACCTGCTATTGGAATTCGTTCTGCCGCCTGTGGCAATGATGCCAATGCCGCGGAAGTAATGACTCCTGCGGTCTTTGGATTTTCCATAGCAAAATCGTAAGCCATTTTGCCAACGCCCACTGCGGCTTCACCAGCAGTTGGTGGCACATCTTCGGGTGGCTTTTCAGGTGTAAATGGATGTGCACCTTCACGAGTCTCTCCGACTTCTTTGTCAGGATAGTCTGCGGTGGCTCGCGCATCTACTTGTTCTTGTGTTACATCATCGGGAACATCATCATAGGTATGACTAGTGCCATCGGCAAATTTGACATGCATTGTCTTACTCATTACCATTTGCTCCTTGGATTCTTGTCTTGTCTATCGTGTTGATCAAATACAGCACGGGCCTTGGGCACAAGTTTGGTATCCCATTCCTTGCCAGGTAATCCATTTGCTGTCCAATTTTGTTTCAATCCACGACCTTGTTCAACCATAAGTCCTTGGTACTCATGAATAACTCGAGCCAATTGCTTGTCGCTTAAATTGGTACCAAGTTGTGCTTTGAGATCTTGGCGCTCTTCAACACCACCCAAGCCACCGGCAACAGCCTTCATAACTTCGGTACTTACTAGACCTTGAATTGCTCGTGCGGCCGCAACTTTATCGTTACCAACATTGTAATTGAACTGTTGTAATATTGAATTGACCACAGGCATGTTGCCATTGTTAAGAGCCTTGACTGCTTCTTCATATTGACTCAAGTGCGGTATGGCACGGTTAACTGCTTGTAGTTGTCCACCGGCACTGGCAGGATTAACTTTGGCATAGTCATTGCGTACAACCTGTGCGGTTTTGTATTTCTGATCATTATAATCAGGATTGATTCGGCGCACATCATTCATCAATGCGGCAGACCCTGCACTATTGCGTCCAGTGGCACTAGGTGGAGCCGACTCATAACGAGCAATACTGGCCGCAGATGGATTGCGGTTGGCCACAGCATTGGCTTCGGGTGTTGCCCAAACTCCGGTAGTGGTCTTTTCAACCTTGCCACCACTTATACCAGCCCCATGTTCAATTTGGCGTTGTGCATCTCTAAATGTTTGTTGTTCTTCTGGAGTTAATTCAAGATAACTCTTGCCCATTGTGGTATCATCAAACTTGGTAATTTTTTGTAATGAATTAGCATAGGCCGCTGGATCATTGGCTCCATCACCTTTTGGTGCCCATACTTTAGGTATGTCACGCAGGGGTAACTTGCTGTAAGTTGGATTAATCAATAAATTGTGTTGTGCTTGCTCGCCGACATTGACATCTGGGAAATTGGCAAAGCGACCTTGGCTACCAATTGGCCCAGTGTTGGTGGCACCATTTTTTCTAGCAAATGTGCTATCAATTATGTTGCTTGGATTGTTGTTGGCCGGTGCTTTGGCACTGGTAGATTGTCCATCTATTTCTGTTGTTGGTTTACCTGCGGCAGGTGCCACAACATTGGCGGCTGGCGCGGCAGTTGATGCCGCTTTGGCAGGTGCTTCAGTTGCAGGCAATGCTCCACCACCGGCTTGTATGGCTTCTTTTAATGCATCAATTTCTGCCACACTATGTACCGCAGTAGAACCAGTTCTAGCGGCTTCCACATTGTCAGATTCCATCTTCTTAATCTTGTTCTGCAAGATGGCAATGTTGGCTTTGTTGACCAAGGGAACTTGACCTGCAGGTATAAGTCCTTCGGGAGCAGTACTTTGTGATACACCAGTTTTTTGGTTAGTCCAAACAGTTTTTGTAGTACCAGGGATACCGGTATGACTCCATAAGTTACCATTAGGGTCTTTGAACATGCTGGATGCAGGTGTTGCACCTTTCATGCTGAATGATTCTGCAGAAATTTGTGCTAACACATCCGGACTGGCTTCTTTGCCATGAACATCATGTGCGCTGACAACTTCATTGTTGAGATTGCGTTCAACTCGAAAGCGTTGATCACCAATGGTTTCGCTGGTAACAACATTACCAAGACCCAATTTGGCGGCTTCGGTCTGTGCCATTGCTTTCAAACCCAAATGACTTGCAATTACATATTTGATATAACTGCCATCTTTGTCACGATTCTTGATAGCACGAGTTAGATCATTTTCGCTGTACTTGTCAACTGCTTTGAAAGCATCACTTAATCGTTTTTCTTGTTCGTAGTTCTTTGCCAGTTGACCATGTACCAGTTTCTTATTATCTTCAGAAATAGTTGGATCAGCCAACAGTTCAGCATACTTTTGTCTTTTTGCCAATGGATTTGTTTCGGTCTCAACACCGACTAATTGATCATGATAGTATTCTGGTGTGCCTTTGATCTTGGCCTGTTGACTGAACCCACCTTCCATATCCTGCGCTTGAGCCATTTGCTGTGCAAGTTGTGCTTCACTTGGCGGGGCATTTGGATTGACTGCTTGCACCGGAGCGCCAGCCTGTTGTTGAACAGGTACAGGAGAAGATCTAATATCACCAGCGGAAGTAATTACTGTTTGTGCTTGAGGATTCATTGCTGGTGTAGGAACTGCGCCAACAGGAGTGCCTTGTGCCATTGTGGCCTGTTGTTGCAATCTTTGTATTTCAGCGGCTGTTTGATCAGGAGACACAGCCATGGCCTGTGGCGGTGGTTGTGTTTGTGGTAACTGCGGAGTATTGGCCGCAACCTGTACAGGGGGACCAAACTGTGGCATTGCGGGCATGGCAATTTGATTTTGTACCATAGGTGCCTGAGCATTTGTGATAGATGGAACAGGCGCAGGGCCAGCATCCATACTCATTGCACCCTGTAGGTCTTGATCCGTGGTTGGAACAGCAGGAGTTACATGATGTTTTTGTGTAACAGAATGTGTACCATCCTCATTATGATTGATAGTGGTAGACACAGGTCTGACATTGGCCTGACTCAGATTGTCAAAATATGATTTTGGGTCTCGAAAAGGTTGCATGGCTCGATCCATTTGATTACCAACATATTCACCCAGTGCACCGGTGAAATCTTCAAATGCCATGACTTGTTCCTTGTATTTGGGTCATTGCCAAACCTAATCGATCGTAATGCACAGCCAAATATCCATCATCGCGCATTACAACTGCATCTGGTCTAGTTGTATAAACTTCATGTGCCATAACACCTTCATAACGCTCAGGCTTGCCTTTGTAATTGAAGTGATACAGTCGATGACCTTTACGCATACCAACATAACTGATATTTTCTTTAGCACGAATATCAGACAATCCTGGTAGGATATTGAATCCCAAATTGCTTTGGCTGGTGTTGGTAGTTGATCCTTGTGTGCCACTGAAGTTAGGACTGTAACTGGTACTTGGTGTACCAAACAACACACCAGAATATTGATTATACAACTGTTGTGGTGCCATTGCGGCAGTGATACCTTGACCGGCCGCACCCAGGGCCTGTCCTAGTCCAGATTGTCCATAACCAGCCAATTGTCCACCTGCGGCCAACTGTTGTTGTGAAATGCCTTGTAATGCCTGTGCCACTGCGCCTTCTTGTTGTGCCTGTGCCGAACCGGCTGTTTGTCTTTCTGCCAAGGCCTGACGGGCTGACCCCATTTGACCAGCGCCACCAAATTGTGCTTCTTGGTTGGCTATGTTCTGTGCGTATTGTGCCTGTGCTGGCATCAATGCGGCTTTGATCTGTGCTTGTTGATAATCAGGACTGGCAATGTTTTGTAGTGCGTTGATACCAGAAGTAACTGCTGATTGGCCTGTGCTACCCAAAACATTTTGTGCTTGCATTGCTGTGCCAGCCAGGTTTTGAGCGGCATTGCTTAATCCACCGGCTTCTCTGTTGTAGAGATCTGTAGCACCTCTTACAGCAGTATCATAACTTGGCGCAATGGTATTTTGAAAGAAACCAGTCTGCGCCTTGATCATGGCATTTTGTTCTGGTGATAATGATGGAACCGTTGTGCTGGTTCCTCCGCTTTTGCCTCCGCCCATATTATTCTCCGATATTAATCATATATGTATTTAACCCTTTAATCCAGTCCACATTTGTTGGATTGCTGGGTATTTCGCTAATGCAGATTGGTCTGCAAGGTTAGCGGCTTCTATTCGAACTAGATCATCTAGTGTTGTTTGATCCACTACAACTGGTTCTCCCGAATTTGTTGTCAGGGTCAATTGATTTTGTTTCACAGCCGTTTCCAATGTTGCAGGTCTTGCAAGGTTAGAAAACAGCAGGGCCAATCTGGTTGCGGCTGGACCTACCACAGCCTCGACACGATCTTGATGGGCCGGTGTCAATGTGGCTGTTTTGAATACATTGGTTCCAAATATGCTGTGTACAGCACCAGCGGCACACACATGTTCGGCACAGTTGTTCTTACGCAATAAATCATACACACGCAACAGGTGTTGCATCAGATTACCTGATGTATGATCGATTCTTACTGCACCAACACTGGTCAAAAACATTTGTATCTGGTCCCTTAATGGATCTATCATGGCTGGAGCAAATTTAAACATCAATGTCATGCGTAAATCTGGACACAACCTACCTATGGGCCTAGCACAATGGAATTGATCACCATAGAATATTAGACCTTTATTAAACTTCGGTAACTCTGTATAGATGACATCATCTCCGTTGTACACAGTAGTTTCTCCACCCCATTCCCTAAGCCACTTTTGATTCATATACACAACAACAGTTCGATCATGTGCTCTATTAGAATCAGTATGTGGATAGCCTTCTATTCCAAATGTATGAGCATTGGCATAACAACGCAACAATGCGGTGTTGGGAAAGTAAACAGATTGTATATAGTTCCAGGCTTCTTGTATTTCTACATTCTGTAAACTGGACGCAATATCTAATCCATTTTCTGGACCTGCTGATGCAAAATCTCTATTCCAATGGGCATAGCCTAAACTTTTATTACTACGCCATCCATATCGCCAAGTACCTGTAGCAATTAATTTATGTAATCGTTGGGCCAATTCCGGGGGAAAACATACTGCTATCTTATCAATATTTTTCATTTCAATTCCATTCAATAATTAATCTCCGCCGCCTCAGCCATCTCCGCCGCCTCCGCCGCCATCGCCACCACCAGATGCTCCGCCATCTCCTGCGGCTCCACCACCACCACCAGATGCTCCGCCATCTCCTGCGGCTCCACCATCAGCCGAAGCGCCATCACTTGTGGCTCCACCATCAGCCGAAGCGCCATCACTTGTGGCTCCATCATTACCATTATTACCATCATTACTATTATCACTGTTGTCATTGTTATCACTGTTGTCATTATTGTTGGAATCAGATGCGCCATCTCCTCCGCCATCTCCTCCACCACCATTATCATAAGCAGGTTGCGTTGGGCTATCTGTGCCACCATCATGATTAACAATCAATGGACCTGACATGGTTAAGTGTGGTGGTAAGGCAACAAAACCTAGGCTGGCACCATATTGTTGTGCATTACTGACGCCTGCGGCCATTTGTTCTGGTGTTGCTGGTGCAAACACACCAGGTTGACCTGGGATAGCAGGAGCCGCAGTATTCATTTGAATGTGTGGATCATACACAGGGGGTAGGTGTATGCCCTGTGTGCTGGCCATCATGGGATTGGCAGAACCTTGTGCCGCGGCCTGACTCTGTTGACTTGGGTAACCCAACTGTTCAGGAGTAACCAAGGTGCCAAGATTCTGTGCATTGGGATTACCATATGGATTGGTACTTAGAGTATTGTATCGGGCCAATTGATCTGTTGTTTGAACAAGATGTTTTGGACTATATGTATAATAATTAATACCAGGTTGATTGGTTGCATAGGTTGCCGCTGGCTGAATATAACCTGGTGACACTCCTGGTTGTGTTAATTCTGGTTTATAAAGATCTGCCATTGCGGTATCCTAAATTAGTTATATTGATATTTAGTTAAAATAGCGGTCATTGGCTTTTACTCCTTGACCACCTGTGTTGATATGGATCTAAATCCCAAAGTGCTTTGTGTTACCTGTAGGTCGCTAGGATCATTGGTTCGTTGAAAACTCACATCCATAATGTACCAATAATAGCCAGGACGAACATCTGCATCAGGAAATGTGCTGAATACAGTTTCCACATTGGGCAATACTCCGGTTCCATTTAGGCCGGGAAAAGAATATATTTGTTTACATATGGTCTTGTCAAAACTAAAATAGTAGCCAGGATTCTTAACATCATTATTGGGAAAGCCTTTGTATCTGTTGATGGCCACAGCATAGTTCAAATCAGTTGATTGAGTGGCAGTATATGAAATCACATTGTTCAACTGTGCTGAAATAAACACACGATCAGTTCCACCTGTTACCACAATCTTTTCATTGCAGTCAGTGCTCAATGGATAAACTTTTGGTATCTGGCTAGTAAAAAACAAACGAATATAGCCGCCACTCACATACGGACCAGCAGTATATGAATTTTGTGTTTTGGCAATCACATAAGTTGTGGTACATTCAACAACACCAATGGGTGCATAGTCACCATTGTAATCGCTGGGATTTACATCATACACAGTGATGTCTGCACCTAGGCCAAATGGAGGTAAGGGCTGTGCGGTGGCAAAATAAAACTTCCAGGTGTAGGGATCCAACAATTCTGCATTGTTTAGATAGATATTGTCCACAAATATCTGCGGAATAACTGCTGGAGTGAATAATAAATCTACTTGATAGATATCATCGGTCAATGGATTAGATAAGGTCACAACAGTTCCAGTATCACTGGTTGCGCCAACAGCAGTAACAGTTGTGCCGGCAGTGATGGCATATCCACTTACAGTCATGCCCACAATAACACCAGTGGCTCGGGGAACAACACTTATGACTGAATCACCATTGTTGCCGGTACACAGATAATCAAATGACAACGCCACATATGGTGTGTGTGGATTGGGATTGATATAGCCTGGTGCCCAAGCCATATAACCTTGAAAGTATTGACCCAGCCCGGATGGTCCTGAAGCCACATAATTTACGGCTTCAAGTTGACCCGAATCAGTGGTTATGGGATATTGACTCATTAACGGTCATCCTCTGATTGTGTAAACTGCCAAGTTGTGGCATTGCACATCCAAATGTTGGTGTTGCTACTGTTGCTGATTTGTAGTGTGTTTACACGATTGGTATTTTGGTTGATCTGTGCCCAAGGATATTCGGTATTTACATTGACATTTTGTGGTATACTATATGTGGGACTGGAACCAACACTATTGGCTCCTTCTACTGTGATGGTGACATTGCCAATTCCGGGTGTGATTGGTATGCCAAAACTGTCCAAGTTTACAACTTCGGGCAATATTCTATGCACCAGCACATGTCCACTGTAGTCTTTCAACATCTTGATGTTGTCTCTACGAAAATAACTGTCAATATTGGTATTGTTGATGAAACTAAATCCTGTATCTTTTTGCACCAACTGTTGATCCAACCTACCGCGAGCATACACGATTGTGCGTGATGCAGGATTAGGTGTAGTGCCATACCAGTCTGGACTTTCACAAGCAAAAGTTGCACTTGCCACATCACGCGGAGCATTCCAACAGTCAATGTCGTAACGATAACTCAGCATCTTGTTTGGCACGCCATTATAGGCACCAGCAGTGGTGTAGTATATTTCAATTTGATTTTTTTGTGTATTGGTTTCCATATACAATCTATCAGTGTAATTTTGATCCAGTTGATCATAGAACCAATTCTTAACACGCTGATTACCAACACCTTTGAATTCACTACCATCAAACACCCAGATATCTCTGGCGTCTACACCAAACACCAATTTGTCTGTGTTGGCCCAGGCATTGCTGGTCAGCAGGCCACGACCTTGATTGTACAGGCGCACACCCAAGATAGGTGCCGCAGTGGTGGCATAGTTCAGAGGTGAAAACACAACTGTGTCCCAATAACTGCACAAGAACAACTGTCCGTTTGAAGGGAACGCATCCACACAAGGACCGCGTAAGGGCACTTCCAACTGGTTGGCCACATTGGTCACAGTGGGCACCCAGGTTAGGGGCACTTGGTTAAGTCCAAATGCCTGACTCCATTGCACAGTAACCGGATAAGTTTCTGTGGAGTTGTCCAATAGAGTGGCAGTCAAATTGCCTGCAACCAAGATACTTCCCACATTGGGTGTTGAATACAAGCGCATCCATCCAGCATACACGCTTTTCCAATTTGAGTTGTAGTTCCAACTGTAGGTGGGACTCACTGTGCCAATACCACCGCCGGGATAGGCCGCCGCCGGAGATGCGGTATAATTAATGGTGTTGATGGTGCTTGAAACCACAGTGAATGTGCCATTGAAGAAATTGTTGACTCCAGTGATGGTAATCCTGTCGCCAGCCAAATAAGGTGGGTGAGCATAGTCACTGCTCAATTGTATCTGATATGTTGTGGGATCATGATATACAATATTGCTGATGCTGGCCGGCAAGATATTGCTGTACATCAACATCTGTGAGGCTCCGTTGGGCCAAAACATGGGCGGATTCAAACTGTCATTGTAGATGGGCACAGTTCCTGACCAGGCTTCTGTGATGTTGGTGGCCTGTGTATAGCCCACAATACTTCCACCCGGAGGTGTGATGTTTTGCCAAGCACCACCTGCGCTGGCCCACCAGTTGCCTTCTACAGTGGCCACTATAAAATAAAACTTGTTGTCGGCACGATAGCCACCTGAAATATATATGGGTGTTCCGGGTACTGTATCTAATATAAAGATATCGCCTGCAACTGATCTAATACCACGCACATCGGCTTCAACATTGAGTCCTGCATTGTATTCATTGGGACCAAGTGCTGTGGCAGGCACATCGGGAGTATAACTCATTTGTGCAAATGGTATTCTAGTTTCTTGATAATTTGGGTTTGACATATTATTGTTTCCAGGTTTGTGTAGTTTCGTCCCAGCGGTAAGTATTACCATCTTCGGGATATGGGGGCACTGGTTTCCATGCCCAGATAGACTTGTCTAAGTACCAACCTGCGCCAGGCCATGGTGGATAGAATACATCATATTCGTTGTCGTATACACAGCCAATGCCGGCATAATTGCCGCGCATGGGCGTGCCACCTAGTCGATGTTGATTACGACTGGTATTGTAACTGGTCTGCACCCAATCGCCTGCATCGGGTAAAAGATCAATAAAATTTTGTTCAGCAACAATGACCTGCTGTACTATTCCGTTTTTAACTTGGGCGTAGTGACTCATTGCTGTTCCTTAGGGCAATCTTATTTTCATTATGACCATGCCGCTACCACCTTGACAAGTATAAGGATCAGCAGGCGTAGCAGGCGGAACACTTATACCAACTCCGCCAGAGCCAGAATTTACATGACCAGGACCTAGGTCTCCATAACCAGAAATTGTGCCGCCAAAGCCTCCGCCATAATTAACAGGCATGCCACTGTTGCCAACACTGAGAGTATATGCACCACCTGATCTCTTTTCCCAACCTCCTCCTGCGGCATAGTAATTTTGGTTGGTATGGCTGGTACCAGTGTTCCAATAAAAGCCACCAAAACTACTACCGTTTTCATTCCACATGTTGTTTGTTGCGCTGGTAGGAGTATTGCTGGCACCAAAAGTGCCAACTGGTCCACCCACAGACACAACATTAGAAAATGAACTGGCCGCATTCACAGTGGTTGATGTGCCAATGCCATTACCATTGCCATCTCCGCCAGCGCCAATAGTTATAGTATATGTCTGTGGAGATAATGTGACATTAGACACAGCAGATGCTCCTGCACCGTCACCACCTACTGCATAATTAGTTCTGTCGCCTTGAAGGAAGTAATATCCACCACCACCACCACCCACTGCATAGATATCTACTTGAGCGGAAATGTTATAAGTTGTAATAGTGCCGCTGGTGGTAAAACCTATATAGGCATTACCATTGTTGGTAAAATAGTAGCCATTGGTCAATTTAAAACCAAACTCTCTATTGGTTATTTCCCATTGTTGTTTCTGCGAACCTATGCTCATTACACATATCCTTTTACCAATGCCGCTAGATAATAGGTGCCGTTGTAATAGATATTCATGACATCAATCGAATTTGGTGGGGTGCTTAAAGTATTGACAGATCCAGCATATTTCAAATCACTTGAACCAATTACACGACCCCCAGTGCCGTCTTGTGTTATGACCATGGTGATGCTACGCCCAGGAATAAAATTGCTGAAGTTGGCAGAATTCAATATAATATCACCATTCAGCGTTAGATTAAAAACTGTGCCATTGTTGTAGTTCACACTGATAGTTCCACTGGTGGAACCATATGAATAAATCTTTTCTTGGTAAGCACCCAAGCCCACATTGCCACTGGTGAAGTTGGCTGTGCCTGTAGATACCATAGAGGTAACATTGGTGGCCGACATGGTGGCCAGGGTTGATGTTCCGGTGGCATTTAATGTTGTGGCATTCACTGTGGTGCCATTCACAGTGGTAGCGTTTGCCGTGGTAGCGGCCATAGTGGTAAAACTGCCCAATGCACCTTGAACAGTACTGGTGGCTGTCAAATTGGTAGTGGTAAGTGCAGTAACACCACCATTGGCGTCTACTGTTGCTATTGGTGCAAAATTTGCATTGGTTAAATTATTATTTGCCATTGTGGGTTCCTTATGCTACTGCCGAGTTATCAAATACATAACTCCAGCGTGAGTTTGTTGTATCCCAGTAACAGGGTTTATTACCATTGGTGCTGACAGCAAACATCATGCCTGCTGATCCAGTGGCCGCATTTAATGAGGTATTTGAATAGGATTGTAATGCTGGATTACCATATGCAACAGTCCATAGTCCAGTGCTACTCATAATACAACGAGCATAGGTTGCACTAAATGGTATGGGATTCAATGCACCTTCAATTTGATTGCCAGAAGTAGCCGCTCCGCTTGCATCATACCAAGTGACTGTTCTTGAACCTGTGGCATCCTGCTCAATCTTAAAATCATATATAGTATCCAGACCTGTGGCGACGGCTGTGATACCTATATTGCCACCCAGGCTAATTTGTTGATATGATTGCATGTTGCCGCCACTGATGGCAACATTACCTGAACTTGGATTGCTGTATCGTAGGCTTGGGTTCACATAACCTGTAACCTTTAAATTACCAAACGAACTTACTGCACCTGTGGCCGCAATATTACCCACTGTGCTGATCACACTTCGTGCATCTTCATTCAACACAGTATAGGCATTTGTGACCAAACTCACATTGCTTGACACCCATCCTGAATATGTGTGTAAACCCACCGCATTGACCATGGTCACATTGCCGGTCTGTCCTGAGATTGCACCGCCAATTAATCGACCATATTGAATGCTACTGGCTGTGGAGCCGGTGCTGGCCGCCTGATTGACAAAGCCAAAGAAACTAGAGGCATATTGCACATTGGCCTGACCTTGATATGCAGTGGCCGCCACTGTGCCAGTAGCACCAATGGCATGTCCCACATTGCCTGGACCATACAGGCTTATTTGTGAACTGGTGCCAACGATTTGTGATGTGGCCGCACTGGCTGTGCTCATGCTACCCCATTGCTTGCTGTTCAGATTCATATCCATAATGGTCTGAGTGCCACGAATACGATCACCCGCATTCATTATGGTATTGGCACTGGTGGCTGTGACCTGCAGATATGAAGTCAGTAATCCAGTGGTTCTATTGCCTGCACCAAATTGTGTCAACAAATTCACATTGCCATTCACATTCATGCCAATGGTTTGATTCACACCGCTGGCCGTGGTTGCTATCAAGTTACCACTGGTATAAACAGGCTGGTATGTGGCAATAGACGAACCATTACTAGGCAGTGTTGATGTGCTGACGCTGTTTAAAGGACTAGCATTGGCCAGGATACGATTGTTTACACTGTCAACTAGAGTGTTGCCCAGCAGGTTGCCAGAAAAACTGCCACCTCCGCCTGTTCCGGTTGAATACACAGCGCCATTGGCCCAGAAGTAACCTGAGGTGGATTTGATATTGCCCACAGTGGCCAGGGTATTAACTGCTAGATTGCCTGCGACAGTGACATTGCCGGTGTTGGCAATGGTCATGGCATCTGCGGTCGTAGTTTGTCCATTGACTACAAAACTAATCGCATGATTTGAGTATGTTCCTACAGCAAGGTTGGCACCTGTTGATTGTACGAAAGTGGCATATGGCAGACTAAATGCATTGTTGGGATAACCAGCGGCCGCATAATCATATGTGCCTGAATTGATACCCAACTCACCATAGTAGGTATGTGTGCCATCGTTGACAGCATAACTTGAATATGCTGTGTTGCCTGTGTTGGTATTTTGTAAACTGGTGTATAAGTATGTGGCTTCATTGCCTTGGAAACTGGCCACAACGCCAGAATCATAATGATTCAAATTGCCACCAATGGCCAGGGGACCACGGTTTCTTGTGCCTGCAATATAAGGTATGCTGACATTACCTGCTGATACATTACCAGCAGTCAATGCACCTGTTGAAGTTATAGAGGCCGCTGTGACTGCACCAGTTGGTGCATTTATGTCTCCGGAGTATGTTCCGCCAGTCAGCAAGTTGGTGACATTACTGTTGGTGTATGTGCCAGGCACAGTTGAACCGTAATTTACACCGTTGGCCCAGAAGTAACCATTTGTTGAACTGATATTACCAACTGAAACTGTGCCAGCCAAGTATGCTGTTACATTGGTATTGCTGTAAGTAGTTCCTACGGCAATATTGGTTAATAAACTACCATCACCTTTGAAATAACTGGCTACAACATTGCCACCAGTGGTTATGATATTGCCGTTGGCTATGTTTAGATTACCATATAAATCATAAGTGAAACTACTAGTATATCCGCGTCCGGCTGTGTTGTTTTGAAGAACAAAGCCACCGGCATCTAGATAGGCCCAATTGCCTAGACCGATGTTGTCTTGACTCACTGGTAAGGTGGGCGAATATTGCATTTTCACAAACACATTGCTGAACTGGTTGGTGCTTTGTATTTGTCCACCATAGTTGGGCAAATAGGCCGCAACATTGGTATTTGAGTATGTTCCGCTACCACCCGATGAATTAATTGTAACAACACCGGTTCCGCCTGCAGGACTAATAGTAACTCCGGTACCTGCAACAATTTGGCTCACACCGGCAACCAAAGAACTCACATTACTGGCAATAACAATTGGTGGCACATTCAATGTGTCACCGGCTGTCAAGTATTCATTAACAGTTAATATGTTACCAGCAATGCTGTAATCAGAGTATGGTACTAACACACCATTATGGAACAACTGCATGGTTTGGTTGGTTGGATAATAACCAATAACAGCATTTGTAAATGTTTGTGCATTACCACTGCTGGCCACTGTGAACTGTATAGGTGCCGAATAACGACTCATGTAACTGGTCACATTGGCATTGCTGTACACATTGGCCTGCAAGTTGCCTAACCAGATGTTAGTCACTGTTTCAAACGCACCAATGTTGGCATTGATGGTGTTGATCTGATTGCTTTGAATTGTATTACCAGCATCAACATAAGCCTTCATTGCTGTGTTGGCAGTAACGATGGCCGCATTTGCGGCAGTCACATTGGCATTGATTGCATCAATCTGACCTTGCTGACTTGCGGCATTGGCAATAGTACTATAAGTCGCATTGGCGTAGGTATAGAAACTACCAATGTTGGCATTGGTTGTGGCTATTGCGGCATTGGCTCCAGCAAGACTCAAATTAGTTGCTGTTTCGAATGCACCAACATTGGCATTGATAGTATTGATCTGATTGCTTTGTATTGTATTGGCCGCATCAACATATGCCTTCATTGCTGTGTTGGCCGTGATGATGGCCGCATTGGCACCATCTATTTCGCCTTGCAAGAAGTTGTATTGGTTTGTTAAATTGGTTGCTATCACATTGCCAGCAACAACATTACCTGTATAGGTAGCAGTAGCGGCCTGTATATCTCTACCATAAATGGTATTCCATTGTAAGGTTGGAGAACCTAAATTGTATACTGCATTGCTCTGTGGAGTAATGCTGATATTGCTTTGCCAACTGGTTGATGCATTGTTGAATCTCCATGTGGCAAGATTATTACTACCAACATCAATACCAGCATTGTTCAATGCGGCACCTGTGGTTTGATTATTACCAACTGTGATGTTTAGATCGTTTGTGGTAATGACATTTGAATTGATTGTTGTGGTGTTGCCATATACAGTAAGGTTGCCTGTAATAATGGTATTGCCGCCAACTGACAAGTCAGTTAGTATAGATACATTGCCTGCTTGAATATTGCCGGTGTAAACAGTTAGGTAACTCGCGGCGTTGGCATTGCTGTAAACTTGACCTTGTAAAGTATTAATTTGACCTTGCTGACTTGCGGCATTGGCAATAGTGCTGTATGTCACATTGGCATAGGTCTCGAATGAGCCCAAGTTGGCACTTAGAGTTTGAATAGCGGCATTTGATGCAGTTACATTAGCGTTGATGCTATCAATTTGACCCTGTTGGCTAGCCGCGTTAGCGATAGTTGAATATGTTACATTTGCGTAGGTATAGAAACTACCAATGTTGGCATTGGTTGCATTAATCTGCGCCTGTTGCTGTTGTGTGTTAGCATTTAAGTTACTGATAGTTGGATCAGTATTGCTACTCAAATAAGCCGCAACATTGGCATTGCTGTATGTGCCAGGTTGTATTGGTAAATTGGTTAATAAACTGCCATTGCCAATATAGTATGGTGCTGTGACATTGCCTCCAGCCGTAAGACTGGCATCATTGCCTAAAGTTATAGTCCGTAAATTACCTGTGCTGTTGCTTTGAAATATGCCACCACCAGCATCTACATAAAACCATGATCCTACACCTACATCATATTCACTGGCAGGAACAGCGGCTCCATTGGTCCATTGTATTTGTGCATAGTCTGGACCCTGTATGGACAGGCCTGATGCATTGAATATGGTGCCAGCACTAATTGTACCACCATAATGTGGTAAAAATGCCGCAACATTGGCATTGCCGTATGTGCTGGTACTACTACCAGAACTATAAGGTTGTCCATTTGACCAATATACACCACTTGTGGTAATCAAGTTACCCACATTAACTGTGCCGGCCAACAGGGCTGTGACATTGGCATTGCCATAATTGGCAGTAACGCCAGTCAAGATACTGACACCATTTGGATACAAGAATGCTGGAGCAATCAGATTGCCATAACTCTTGATATTGCCTGTGGTGGTGATTGTGGCGACTGTGCCACTGCTTAGGTATGCGGCCACATTGCTGTTGCCATAATTGCCACTGATGCCAGCAAAAATACTTGCGCCATTGGCATAGAAATAACTGTTGGTATACACAGCGCCAGCGTTGATGTTGCCTTGAACACCCAAGCCACCATAACTTTGCAAGGCACCAGTTGTTGTACTGGTGCTGGGTATGGCGCCATTGGCAATAATTTGACTTGCAATAGTATTGGCTGTGTATGTGGTAATGGTATTACCTCGCACATACAAATTGCCCAACACAGTGATATTACCGGCTTGAATATTGCCAGTGCTGGTCGTCAAGTAACTGGCCACATTGCTGTTGCCGTAGGTTCCTGTGCCACCGCCACCAATGAATGGTGCGCCATTGGCATAATAATAATGATCAGTAAAGATGCCCGTAAGACCAAGTCCAGCACTGGATACATTTCCAGTGTAGGTTGGCAAATAAGCCGCTACTTGTGCATTACCATATGAACTCTGAACTACACCAATATTACTAGTGAGTTGATACAATCCAGTTGTATCGGTAACTGCCACATTAGCATTGCTTGTGAAACCATATAAAGCGGGCATAACTTGATCCTTATCTTGCTGTAAAGCGTCTATCTCGTCTTGGTTGGAAAATACTGGTTAACCTATTATGTCCGCCGGACCATTTTCCTTTATTGTTTTGATCTTCTACTGTGTCGTAGGCTAAATTATATTTGGCCAACCATGTGTTGGCATCATCAAACATTTTTCGTTTTAGATAGTAATTGTGCAATGTACCATACACATAACCTTCAGGCCATGATTGCAACACCACATTGTTTAATATTGGATCGCCGTTTGAATCTATACTGTACAAGAAAGGCCATGTGGTGTAGTAATACATGTTGATAATATTACCAGCGCCTAGGCCAGGCAAGAATTCATAACTTTGTCCTACTTCGCCAAACTTGCCACGATACACAGTTGGAATATTAATAGGTTTCAAATACATGTTTTCTATCAACTGGCTGGTGATAATATCACGATCACCAATACGATCGTATACGATCCATGGACCAGAATTTGTACTTGTTCCTTGATTGCCTTGATTAAAAAACAAGATAGGTCTATTCATGTCTGCTGGGATAGGCACATAACCTTGACTGTCAGCCACACCAGTAACTTGATAAGGATTGGTACGCAGGGCTGGCAATTCGATGTTACGCATCATTAGTTCAGCCAAGTATATACATTTTCTAATTTCATCAGCATTGGTGGAACCAGTAAAGGCTTCCACATAAGCGACTAAAGCATCTGCGTCTACGATTTGTGTTGACATTATTGTAATCCTACAAAATTGGCGCCTGCAAAGAACTTATCTTGTCCTATTGCGGCCGGGTATGGTACTTCTACGGGTATAGGCAACTTACCACCAGGATAGCAGACAAAAGCATTGTATTCTTGTTCTACTACTCGATAAAACTGCGCCTTCAAGGTTCGATCTCGTTTGATTGTGTGCCAACTCATGCCACCAAAATACTTATTGCCAATGTCCTGTGCAATTACATCAGGTAATTCAATCCATTTGTATCCAATGGTGCCATCCGGCATCAAGGGTGCCAAGGGATCCATATAGCCTGCTTCGGCACGCTCTCTATAGGCCCGACACAGTTCTATGATATAGTCTGTGTTTAATTGTTCTTTTTGGATGTAGAACTTGCCATCTTCACGACCTGTTGTGGTCCGGATGTTTCGGCTCTTGTTCCAATCACTGCGTTTCCAATCACCTTTTAAGGTATTGTACAACTTGTCATTTTTTAACAATACATCGGCAACGCCGTTGTGCTGTGTAATCATTCCACCTACATCTTGGCGGTATTGGTTGGGATTATGTTCAGGATCAGAGTCATCCAAGTAACTCTTTCTATTTCCTGCATGGTCAAATTCATCATTCATGTTAGTATTTAGTGCAATAGAAAAGGGGCCGTAGCCCCTTTAGTCATTTGAATCAGTTGCCTGATTAGAATGATTGTGCGTCGAATGCGTTTAAGCGTAGAACGAATGCGCTTGGGCGTAATGAACCTGATGCACCGTAGTTGTTTGTAGAACCACCGGATACACCAACATAAACTCCGCTTGCGCTGATGTCGTGCAATACTGCAACACCGGCTGGGTTACGCACGCACAAAGTTCCTTCCATGATGAACTGATCTAAACTTGCGTCAGAATTTGAAAACACTTCATTGTTAGGACCTAGGTCGCGTAATGAACCCCACTGTAGAACTTCTTCGTTCAAGAAATAGATTTGGTTGCTTGCGCCGACCTGGTCCATGATCCATGAATCAAAAATTTCATAAGTGTAGTTGAAGTCACCTTCATATGTGGCAATAGTGTCACCACGCTCGCTGTTCACACGGTTAATACCACGGCTTGTAGGCATAGTGTCTGACAAGTGTGTGCGTAACGATGTTGGACATACGATAGTGCGGATCTTTGCGTTGAAGCGTTGTTCAGCAACTGTAACCAATTGCTTGTATGTGCTTGGAGCAAATTGTTGCAAGTATGAAGTGTATGTGTAGTATGAACTACCTAGACCTTCACCGTTGTTGGTGATAGTTGTAGAACCAGCGGCACTTGCTGTTCCGCCAATGACGAAAGCGCGGCTTCCGCTAGTGATGGTTTGATAACCAACTGTATCGCTAGACTCCAAGTTGAAGTTAGTTGTGATACGGTTAGTACTGACTTGCAAGTTACCTGTGCCGTCACCGGTGTTGAAACTGTGTGTGCCAGCAAATGAGTTCAATGAACCCATACGACGACCAGTTTGAACTGGGCTTTGTAGGGCCACATTACCACCTTGTGCATCGCTGTTGTTACCAGCATAACCATAGGCTAAACCTGCTTGACCTGAGTACTTGGTACCAACTTGGTCATTACGAACCAATTGTGCTTCCACATCAAACATCAATTCGATCAGTTGTTTTACCTCTTGGTAGGCCTGCGGATCTCCGCCCGATTGTTCAACTGCACGAGCAGTACCAGTGGCACCAACTGTGGTTTGGAAAATCTGTGTGTAGTTGCCCAAGTTGGCACGGCTGTTAGATTCAGCGTTGGCTGAATTAACCGGTGCACCTTCTGGTACTGCTTGAATTACGGGCTGACGATATACATCGTTAGTCCACAGGGGTAAAGTGCTGACCACTTTACGCTTTTTTGCCATACACATGTTCAACACAGGTGTATCATCTTTTACTCTGTTAGACACATCTAGGTCTAAGTCTTTCACGACAATGTCGGTTTGATAACTTGTTGTACCGTTACCAATTGCCGAGGTTGTAATTGTTGCCATTATAAATCTCCTTAATTTTGGCTAATAATTTAACGACTTGTTCTTGCGGCTCTCATATTTCTTAATTGAGCAACAAGCAAGTTGTCTGCGGCTTGAGTTGCCTCTTTGCCGCGTCCCTGGGCTTTCTGGCGAAGTGTAGACATTTCGTCGCGGCTATTATCAACAATTTGAGTTCCAGAACGCTTGCTAGTCAAGGCGGCAATACTACCACCTGCTTGCTTGACCCTGGGTCTATCACGATATTTTAAACCATCTCTTAGCAGACTAACAATATGTTCATCTGCGGAAATTAAATCCAAATTATCGATACCGGGTACTAATTGTCCTTTGGCACCAGACCATCCTCGTGATACTTTGTCCCTGATTTCATTGTAAACATATTCGTTACGCAATTCCTTGTCCTTGAAACCTTTACGGCTTGTGTCAAGAATTTGTTTAACCTGTTGACTACGCAATTTATAGAACTCGTCCACTTTTGGTTTCAGTTGATTAATACGACCACCCTGTTGGGCAATATATTGCTCATTTTGTTCTATGCTTGCACGAATTCTAGCCTGTTGGGCTGGATCTCGAGTTTCTGCCAACTGTTGGTGAAACACACTTTGGTATTGTTGCACCTTTACAATTTCATCATAGGCCTTTTGTAATTCAGGCTGTATGGTGAACTCCATTGCCAATAGTAGACCTTCAGTCTCGGCTCGTTTGGTATTCAAATACTCATCGAACTCGGACTTTTCAATCTTCAATTGTCTTGCATCTTCGCTTATTGCGGCTCCTTGGCCCAGTATGGCGGCGGCTTTTTTAGCATCAACAACAACTTCTTTGCCATTTCGCATAAACTTGAACTTGGCGTTCGGGTTTGTGTTTGCGAAATCTAAGAAATCAATTAATTCTTCTGCTGTCGAATTATCCGTGCTTACCTCTTCAGGGGCATGGGATTCTTCGTTGCCATCATCACTATACTCTGCGTCTAGTTCTGCAACTTCTGGCTCGGTATTGTCGTCAGAGACTTCAATTCCTTCTGGTGCCACAGGGGCTGAATCGTTTGCCAACTTTTCAACACCTGTCCCGATGGGTCTAGTAGACTGAATTTGGTTACGCATTGCGGCCATCTTCTGTGCTATTGCATCTAAACCACCACCGGCTTCTTGGACCTGGACCTTCTCCACCGGGAGGTTAGGCACATCCTTTGTCATTGTATCCATTGATACTCCTCTTCTTAAGCGTTGGGCTCTGCAGGATCAGGTTGATTCTGCATCGTTACCACGCGGTTCTTAAAATATACCGCTCTTTTCAAGAACGATATAAAATTATCTATTCCACTTAACTGATTGGCAATGCTAATTCTTAGGGCATTGTCTTCCATTGTGTGTGTTTTGATGTCTAATAAGGCATCGGTCAATTCAAATTTAAATTGATTAATAAACAGGCCAAGATCTCTATTCATCAAGAGATTCTCTGCACTTGTGCCCCAGGTCTTGACCCGGTCAAGTTGCTCAGGACGCATTGTTTTAATCGAATTCAAATCAACTCGGGGTTGTGCATTGTATGCATCGATGATTGTTTGATCTAACATTTCCATTCCAATTCTAAGTATTTTTATTTATGGGCCATACGCACGGGCCTTATGCTCTTTGATAAGACTAAAGCCTTCCAGTTGTTTGTCAGCAGTATTACCTGCCACTTCGGCTTGTATTTGTTCAGCACGGACCTTGTCCAGATTGGCTCCTGCCAATTTCTTCTGATCATCGGGGCTTGGTTGTTGGTTCTTGGCGGCTTCTTGCCCTTGCTTGACCATTTCCAGAACTTCATCGTCTGTGGGCAAGTAAGTATCACAATCTTTGATGCCCAACACATACAACATGTCAGCATAGGGCTTTTTCAATTTTTTGTATGATGCAGGAGTTAAGATACCACTGCTGACTCCGGAGGCAACTTCTTGTGCCAAACCAGTTTGTGCTTGTTTGATAATTTGTAGGCGCTGTAATGAATTTTCTTCTGACTTCATACCTAGTGCTAGATCAATGTGAATGGTCTTGCGATCATTGAAATTCATGTCATCAAAACTCATGGCATCCAAATATATGGGCTTCTTGTCTGGATGATATTCTGCGGCCAACTTCTTAACACCATAATCATCACTGTGTGCAATTAGTGTGCGCCATACTAACCATAGGGCATCTTTCAAACCTTCGGCACAGTTCTTCACTGTGTTGTCTTGAATGATTTGGTTGGGGCTTAGAGCCAGGTTTAATTTAGCACCCGAATTACCTGGATCCATAACTTCTGGGTTGAATACATCTTGTGGTGTGGTCATCCCAACCATGGCCATTGTATCGCTTTGCATACGATTCATTGCTTGGTCAATAAAACTGATATTGCCATTGGGCACTGGTAGAGCATAGATATCCTTGGCAGGATCAAACTT
>Ga0136642_1000386_pt1 | contig 24545 bp, 24 predicted proteins | sample LowCatLa1302831Y_FD_115313 | JGI IMG/M metagenome (GOLD analysis project Ga0136642, IMG submission 115313) | Freshwater microbial communities from Lower Cathedral Lake, Yosemite National Park, California, USA - 13028-31Y | ecosystem: Environmental > Aquatic > Freshwater > Lake ... | reverse complement strand
ATCGATGACCTGCCCGTGGTAGTCCACTACGACCCACCCGCCCAGGCCACCGACTACTTGCACCGCTCGGGTCGTACCGGCCGCGCCGGTGCTTCGGGTGTGGTTATCTCACTCGTTGGCGACGACGTCATCGGACAGGTTAAGCGCATGATGAAGGCCTTAGGTCTCAATCCCAACATCGAGCCCCGTGAAGATGCAGTCGCAATCCGCCTCGGTGCCGTTGACGATGCCGAAGCCGCAGAGCGCACTGACGACCGTGGTCCAGCACCGCGCAAGGGCGCAGAGCGTTTTGTTCGGGGCGAAGGGCGCGAAAAGAAGCACACCTTTGGCCGTCACCGTGACGGGGCCGAAGAATCTGGTTTCCGCAACGACCGTGAGGACCGACCAGCTCGCGCCCCTCGTGAGGACCGCGGTTTTGCCCCACGCGCTGACCGTGGTGAGCGCTCGGAGCGACCATCATTCCGTGACCGTGAGGACCGACCAGCTCGCGCCCCTCGTGAAGACCGTGGTTTTGCCGCACGGGGTGAGCGCTCGGAGCGACCATCATTCCGTGACCGTGAGGACCGACCAGCTCGCGCCCCTCGTGAAGACCGTGGTTTTGCCGCACGCGCCGACCGTGGTGACGCCAAGCCCGGTAAGCCTGGCGAAGCGATAGTCGCGTTCTTCAACGACTCCAAGGGTTTTGGTTTCGCGACCGACTCCAAGGGTGACGACCTCTTTATCCACTTCTCCTCGATCCAGGGTGACGGCTTCAAGTCCCTCGCCCAAGGTCAGCGCATTACCTTCGAAGAGGCCTCAGGCCCCAAGGGCCGCGAAGCACGCAACGTGCGCGCGGTCGGCGGTGGTGAGCGTGGTGCGAGCCGTGGTGGTGAGCGTGGCGCAAGCCGTGGTGGTGAGCGTCGTGAGTTCTCCCGTGGCGAAGGCCGTCGAGAAGAGTCTCGTGGTGGCGCGGGCGGACGACGCGAGCGTCGCTACTAACATCGCACCATGTCAGAAAAGCCTTTAGTAGACCCCTACCTCGGTGACCCACCGAGTGAACTCCTAATCGAAGACCTCACCATTGGCGAGGGCGACGAAGCCGTAGCCGGCAAGATGGCCACCGTCCACTACGTGGGCGTGGGCGTCACCTCCGGCGAGGAGTTCGACTCCAGTTGGAATCGCAATGAACCCTTCGCCTTTGAACTAGGCGCCGGTTGGGTCATTGCTGGTTGGGACCAGGGTGTCAAGGGCATGCGGATTGGCGGACGGCGTCGACTCGTGATTCCCTCCCACTTGGCCTACGGTGATCAGGGTGCGGGCGGCGTTATTGCCCCGGGTGAAACGCTGATTTTTGTTGTAGACCTGTTACAGGCCGGCTAGCCATCTCTCATCGGTGCCACTCACGTGCATGAGTCGCTCGTAGTCCCCGTACCGCTCGGCACAGAGTTTGCGCAGCAACCGCATGCGTCGGTTGGGATTCGATGTCGACAGCAATCGATATTGATCAACCGTTGACAGTGGCGCTAGGGCCATGAGTTGCCAGACCATGGCCTTATCGCTCCCCTCAATCGGGCAACTTTTCTTGAGCATGTCGTCGAGATGAAGTTCACTGTGTAGTGCGCGCAGCCCGTGTACCGCCGTAGAGGTTGCGGCCATTAGCTCGCGATTGACCGATTTGCCGGTGCAGGGAGTCTCTTTGATTAGGCCCTGGGGATAGGGCGCACCCTCGACCCATCGCTGGACTGTGAAACGTTGTTTACCCTCAATGGCCGCGAGTATCTGGCCGTCGGCGAGGGGATGGACGGCCAAGATCTGAACGATGGTTCCGGTGGTACGACCTCGTCGTAGCGGATTGGCCCCCTCGCTGGGATGGACATAACTCGTTCCGAATTCCATGGTTTCTTGCACATCTGCGAACAAGGCTTTGTAGCGGTCTTCAAAGATGTACAACCCAATGGTCTGACCGGGGAAAACTACCGCGCCCAATTGGAAGATGGGAAGTACGCGGCTGGTCACGGACCCCAGATTACGGGTAACGCCCGTGAATTTGACCTACCGCAGGGTGGCGGCGAGAGCCCGCAACGCACGGGCTCGGTGGGAGTGCTCGTTTTTTTCCGCGAGCGACATCTGGGCCAGGGTCCGCGACTCCCCGAGGTCGGGAACGAAGATCGGGTCGTAGCCAAATCCGTTATCCCCCAACGGAATCTCCGTGATACGGCCAGGTAGCAGGCCCTCCACGACCACCTCGCGCCCATCGGGGTAGACGACTGCAATTACCGTGCGGAAGGTGGCGCTGCGACTTTGCGAGTCGCTCATCTCTAGGGCGGCCAACAATTTCGCAACATTTTTCTCGTCAGTCGCGCCCTCACCGGAGTAGCGAGCGGAAAATACCCCCGGTTCGCCATTCAACGCGTCGACAAACAGCCCGGTATCATCGGCGACCGACGCGTGGCCACTCGCCTCGGTCACCGCTCGGGCTTTCAGTAGCGCATTGCCCACCAGGGTGTCTTCCGTTTCTTCAACGTCCGCCAACCCTTCGGGTCGGGGCAATACCTCGATGCCCAATTCAGCCAGCACCGCCGTCATCTCGGTGACCTTGTGAGGATTGGCCGTGGCTAGGACGAAGGTGGTCATTACCGCTGGGCGGGAGGGGTGGCGATAATTGCTCGTTGGGCCTCGTGGATAGCGGCAATTCCCACACCCGCCAAGTCCAAGAGTGCGTCGAGCTCGTCGCGCTGAAAGGCGGCGTTCTCAGCCGTACCCTGTACCTCAACGAAGTTGCCCGCACCAGTCATGACGACATTCATGTCGGTGTCGGCGCGCGAATCTTCCTCGTAGGGAAGGTCGAGAACCGGTATGCCGTCAACGATTCCCACGGAGATGGCCGCCACTAAATCGGTCAAGGGGTGCTCTTGAATGAGGCCCGCCATCTTGGTTCTCGTTAGGGCGTCGTGCAGCGCTAAGTAGCCACCGCAGATTGACGCGGTGCGCGTTCCCCCATCGGCCTGCAAGACGTCACAGTCCACGGTGATCGAGATGTCGGGCATTAACTCTAAGTTGGTGACCGATCGCAGCGAGCGTCCAATCAATCGTTGGATTTCTTGGGTCCGACCCGATTGCTTACCCTTGGCCGCCTCACGAGTATTGCGTTCGGGAGTGGAGCCCGGCAGCATCGAGTACTCGGCGGTGACCCAGCCCTTACCCGCGCCCTTCATCCAGCGCGGCACATCAGTCTCGACCGACGCGGTGCACAGCACCTTGGTGTTACCGAAGCTCACGAGTACCGAGCCCGGGGCCATAGCGGTGAAGTCGCGAAGGAAGGAGAGGGGTCGAGCCTCATTTACTTGGCGGCCGTCGGCGCGTGAAAAAGTCACAGAATTCCCTTCGTTGGTGCTCACAACTTAGTGCAGAGAAACTTTTAGAAGTAGATGATGCGCTTGGCGCGCTCGACGACTTCGTCGATGTCATCAGTCCACGCCCCGGTGGAGAGATACTTCCAACCGTCGTCACAGACAATAGTGACAATTGCGGCCTCTTGGTCGTCCGGGATGGTGAGGGCGCACTTTACGGCGCCCTGCATGATTGCTCCCGCGGAGATGCCGACAAATAGGCCGATCTCACTCATTTTGCGGACCCACTCAATGGACTCTTTGGGGCGTACGATCACCTTACGATCGAGCAACTCGGCTCCGCGCTGGTCGGTGAAGATTGGTGGTACGTACCCATCTTCCAGACTGCGCAGTCCATCGACCTGTTCGCCCGAGGGTGGTTCAACGGCCCAAATCTGGACCCCCGCCTTGTGTTCCTTTAAGTAGTGGCCCACACCCATCAAGGTGCCCGAGGTACCGAGTCCCGCTACGAAGTGGGTGATCTCGGGGACGTCACGCAAAATCTCCGGTCCGGTCGTGGTGTAGTGCGCCTGTGGGTTCGCAGGGTTCGCGTACTGGTACAAGAAAATCCACTCGGGATTCTCCGCCGCCAAGTGGCGAGCGAGACGAACTGCACCATTGGACCCTTCACCACCGGGCGAGTCAATAATCTCCGCGCCCCAGGCCTCGAGGAGTTGGCGACGCTCGATGGAAACGTTTCCCGGCAAGACCACCTTGAGGTGATAGCCCCGAATTCGACAGACCATCGCTAGGGCTATACCGGTATTGCCCGAGGAGGGTTCAATCAAGATTTGCCCGGGCTTGCCGGGGATGAGGAGGCCATCCCGCTCAGCCGCTTCGACCAAAGACTTGGCCACGCGATCCTTTACCGAACCGGCGGGGTTGCGCCCTTCGAGTTTGGCGAAGATTTTTACATTAGGTTTTGGCGAAAGTTGCGAAACGTCAATAACGGGGGTTTCGCCAACAAGTTCGAGAACCGAACTGTAACGCGCCACTAGTTGGCTCCACCTGCAACGGCTGGCAACAAGGTGACCTCATCTGTTTCGGCGACGGCAGCGTCGAGTCCGCCGAGGTAGCGAACGTCGTCGTCATTGACATAGACGTTCAAGTAGCGATGCAGAGAACCATCTTCGCTCAGGAGCTGACCGGTGACCGCGGGGTAGGCCGTCGTGAGTTCAGTGAGAATTGCGCCAATGGTCGAGCCGCTTACGGCAATCTCGTTTTGACCCCCCATGGCGGGACGCAAGACGGTAGGGATTCGCACAACTGGGGACATGGTGACCTCGTTCGTAATTCTTGACTTACCGAGTCAACTTTAGTTGACCCTCACTCATTCGTGACCGATGGCAATCTCTTCTTCGGAAACCTCACCACCGCTGATGCGATAACTCCGAACAACGGTCGGCACGTCGCGAAGCGATACCAACACGTAATGCCAGCCGGGGTCGGGCGCTTGACGAATATCGGTTGGGCTGGGGTAGGCATCCGAGTGGGTATGAGAATGAAAGACCCCAATGATCTCGAGCCCCTCAGCGTCAGCCTCACGTGAGGCGCGCAGCATCACCTTGGGCTCGATTTCATAGATCTTGGCCGAATGGGCCACATTGGCACTCGCTACGACCCGCGCAACCTCGCCACTGGGTGTCCCGAGCAAGAGGCCACAGCCCTCATCGGGCAGGGCTCGAATGCAGGTGGCGATCATGGAGTCGCGGTGGTCATTGGTTAGCTGCAGCACCCCATCATTGTAGGGAGTTTTAGGGCTCGGACCACCTCTGTACGCTTGATGCGTGGCACGCGCAAAACAGATGCAGGAACGTCGCGCCAAGTCCAAAGAGGACAAGGGCGCGGACAAGGTCGTAGCCACCAATCGTCGCGCCCGATTCGATTACGAAATCCTTGACACGCTCGAATGCGGCATGGTGCTGACTGGGTCTGAGGTTAAATCTCTGCGTGAAGGGCACGCCCAAATCGCCGAGAGCTACGCCCGTATTGATAGTGGAGAACTCTGGGTCTTTCAACTGCACATTCCACCCTGGTCATTTGCGGTGGGATTTGGTAGCCACGACCCCGACCGCAAACGAAAGCTCCTCGCCCACCGCAAGGAACTAATTCAGTGGGAGACTCAGGCCAACCAAAAACAGCTGACTATCGTGCCCATGAAGATTTACTTCAAGGAGGGTCGGGCCAAAATTGAGCTGGGCCTCGCCAAAGGTCGTAAGCGCCAAGACCGACGCCAAGCAATCTCTGAGCGCGACGCCAAGCGCGAAATGGACCGTGCGGCCCGCCAGCGTGAAAAACTCGCCTGAGCGGTTGTAACCGGGTTCCGGTACACTATCAATGCGGGAGTTTCCCGTAGCGAGGGGATGATTGGTTTCGACATCGGATGTTGAGTTAGAAGAAGCGAGCCGTGGTCTCAGGAGCCACGTTAAAGAGCCTGAAACAAAAAATAAACGCCAAGCCTCAGCTTGCGCTTGCTGCCTAGGTAGCAACGTTTGCCTAGATCCAGATCCACGGTCTAGTAACAAACGTCATTCAGTGGGTCTTACCGAATTCATTCGTTGATGGTGATGAGGGAAATTCAAGTCAACTACGGAGAACTTAGGGCGCTGGCCCGCAAAGGACTCCCGACAATTCAAGGTCAGCTGCGCTCGGAGAATGTCTAGTGAAATGCCGTTGGACCTGGGTTCGATTCCCAGCATCTCCACGAATTAGCGACTGCGAAGTCGATGATTGGTGGAGATGAAATCATCAACTGAATTTCTGTAATTCATCTCGCCAATCAACAGCTCGCCACATTCTCACTCCTTGGGGGCGCTAATTTTCCACTGTCCGGATTTCTCTTTTGCCTTCCATCCGTTCCATCGAAAACCAACCAGTCCATCGAGTCCGTTGGCGAGAAGCACTCGGGCCACAACCCCCTTCACGGCCTTGGCATCATGACCCGCCGCTTGAGTACCGTTCGCCCCAACGAATTCAACGGTTACAACCCTTGCGACTTCCGAAAGTGATTGTAGGTCGATGGCTCGCCCATGCTCCTTGGGTAACAAGTTGAGAACAACCGATCCCAAGAGATGGGCCCTCAAACACTTGGTGAGTGATGGTTGCCAGAATTTCGCGACATTCCCGATCTCGGCGAGCGAGATATTCATCTTTAATCGGTAGTCCGCAATCATATCCTCTGCGGTCGTTACGCCGTAGAGGCCCGAGGGAATCACGATTTGCTTTCGCTGCTCCGCGCTCAGGGTTGATGGATCGAGATTGTTCCAGACCACACCGCTGTACCGCTGGTAAGCGGGAAGTACCGGCGCCCGGCCTTCCACTAGTTGAGTCATTGACTCGATCGTCCTCTCTAAAAGTGGACCTCGCACCCCAAGAGTCTTTTCCAAAACCTTCGGATTTGAGTTTTCAAGCAGATCCCTTACCTGCGAAATGACGGTTTTACGGTCATCACGCAAGGTCTGGGAAAAAACCCCCTTGTCATTTCCCTTCACCCCACCCACCTCCTTCCCTTCAGAGGGGGGAAGCAAGAGGAAGGGCGGTGAGGACACGTACACCACGGTACAGGGGCGCCCGTCGCCGACTGAGTCCATTAGAAAGTGGGTCCTCGCCAGTGCCAACTGGTCACCCACCAAAGTGTCTAGATTTGTGAGGGCACTAAAAAGATGAAAGCAGACGGCATGAGCATGACTGGTGATGAAGGTGGCAAGGAGCCGATTGCGCTTACCTCGCACGCAAATCTTGAGCGTATCTACCCCGAAAGCATTGGCTACCGAGCCAAGCGATTCTTTCTCGGTAAACCGTACGTTTCCGAACAACTAGCTGGCGAGCGTATATCTAAGCCCGTTGCCTTAGGTGTGCTTTCACCAGACTGCATCTCGTCGTCCGCCTACGGTGCCGAACAAATTCTTACCCAGTTGACCCCGTACATTGGGCTGGCCGCCTTTTCGTTGCTCGTTCCAATCATGTTCGTGATCTTGGGCGTGTTGCTTATTGTCACCCTCTCCTATATCGATGTCATCAAGTACTACAACATCAAAGGCGGCTCCTACATTGTGGTCCGCGACAACTTCGGACCAAGAACCGCCGCCATAACCGCCGTTGCACTCCTGATTGACTATGTCGTCACGGTGGCCGTTCAATGTTCGGCCGGTACGGCGGCCCTGACTTCGGCGGTACCGGGCTTAATTAGCTATACGGTTCCCATCACCGTTGGCGTGGTGCTTCTCCTTATCTACGGCAACCTGCGCGGCATCCGTGAAGCGGGTGCGTGGTTTGCCTTCCCCACCTATTTCTTTATTTTGATGATGACAACGACAATCATCACCGGAGTCTTTAAACACCTCTCCGGATCTCTCCACCTCCTCGCCCAGCCACCAGTGGCGAGCTTGGTTGATGGACGACTCGGTACCGGCGGGCACGGTTTCTTGATGGGCGTGGCCTATTTGACCTTGCTGCGCGCCTACGCCAACGGGGGCTCCTCCCTCACTGGGCTGGAAGCAATCTCAGACGGAGTATCGAGCTTCCGAAAGCCTGAAGCCCGGAACGCGCAAAAAGTCATGATCATCATGGCGAGCGTGTTGGCTTTCTTGCTCATCGGAACCACACTGTTGGCCCGCTGGACCCACGCCCTCCCCTACGCCGTAGGTTCACCGACGGTGGTCTCCCAAGAAGTTTCCGCTGTCTTTGGGCTCCATGGCCTTGGTCACATCATTTACTACATGGTGCAATTCGCCACCATGCTTATTCTCTACACCGGAGGCAATACCAGCTTCAATGGCTTCCCCTACCTCACGAACTTTGTCGCGAACGACTTGCTTCTGCCCCGCCAGCTAACTAAGCGGGGCCACCGTCTGGCCTTTTCTAATGGCATTATCGTTCTCGGCTCATTCGCCTTAGTCCTCGTTTTGGTCTTCCAGGCCCGTGTGAATGGACTCATCGCGCTCTACGCAATTGGCGTCTTCACCGCCTTCACAATGGCCGGGGCGGGGCTCGCAAAGCGTCACTGGACTCGACGCGAAAAGGGCTGGCGTAAGGGTTTTGTGATCAACGCAGTTTCCTCGGCCATCACCTTAATGATTGCACTTATTTTTGCGGTGGTGAAGTTCGCCGAGGGTGCGTGGATCGTTGTGGTTACTGGACCAGTCCTCGTTTGGATTTTGCTTCGAACCCTGAAGCAGTACTCGAAAGAAAGCAGTGCCTTCGAGGCGGTCAAGAAAGAAGAAGCTGGGCCCAAAGCCAAGCTGCATCGTCTGATTATCTTTGTTGACAGTTACGACCTCGCGACTGAGCGTGCTCTGGAGTACTGCGAAAGTCTGGTGTACTACTCAGTGCAAGCAGTTCACTTTGATATTGACCCAATTATTACTAAAAAACTTGAAGATGCGTGGGGGGCGCGGGGCACCGCCTCCTACGGAAAAAGCTTGGAAATCGCCGAATGCGAGGACCGTCGACTCGATCGCGCCGCGCTCGAACTGGTAGCGGACCTCGTGCGTGACCCAGAGGTCTCGGTAACGATTATTTTGCCTCGTCGAGCCTTCACCTCCAAGATTCAACGGCTCCTCCACGACCGGACCGCCGACTCCATCGCCGATGCTGTTTCGCGTGTTCCACGCACCTCCGCCACAATTGTCCCGTATCGGGTGTCGCGCTCGAAGCTCACCGAAGAGATTTCAAACCCAACGGGAGAGGTCGCTCGAGGCGGACGTCGCGATTCGGCCCAACTGGCAGCCGACCGTATGCTCGAAGAGCGCGCCAAAGACTCGATGCCCATCGGGGACCTGCGGGCGCGTAATTCGGCCCAAATTGCCGGACGCGTTCGCGCCATCACTGTCAATCGGGGCCAGAATGGGGCCGAAATGCGCTGTACCGTTGCGGACTCCTCAGGTTCAATAACCCTCGTCTTTCAGGGGCGAGACTCCATTCCGGGTATTGAGCGAGGGACCCGTTTGATTGTTTCGGGCACCGTCCAGAACCAGCAGCACGCTGCGGTCATCTTGAACCCGGTCTACGAAATCGTCGCCGAACCCGCCGGGCACGAGGAATAGTCGCCCCGCACTATCCCCATATTCATCAACGTTTTTCATTATTCTGTGGGGGTCAGTCGACTGGCTGACCAATATGCGCGGAGGGGTGCAAAACGATGGAAATCCGTCAAGGAGAATATGGCAAGAAGGTGCTCGCAGTTGAGCCCGGTGGTGTTGAAGCCATCGCCGAGAAGGACCGTCATGGTCGTCCCGGCCACTTGTTTGCAACATGGATGAGCCCAAACCTTGAGTTCGCCACGATTTACGTGGGTGCTCTTGGAGTGTTCTTTGGATTGAATTTCGTACAGGCAGTAATTGGTATCTTGCTCGGTAATGGACTCGGTGCTCTAGCGCACTACTTCCTCACCAAGGATGGTCCTCGTTACGGTGTGCCACAGATGGTGTTGGGTCGTGCCGCCTTCGGCCGATTCGGAAACATCTTGCCTTCGGCGTCAAACGCGTTCGCGGCCGGTATTGGTTGGTTTGCGGTGAACTCGGTCTCTGGTGCTTTCGCCCTGGCGACTTTGTCTCACTGGAGCGTAACGACTTCGCTGTTGCTGGTCGTTATCGTTCAGATTTCGGTAGCCTTCTTGGGTCACAACTTGGTCCAAAAAGTTGAGCGCTATTTGATGCCATACCTCGTGCTGGTGTTTGGCTGGGCAGCCATTGTGATCTTCTCAAAGAGTCACTTGAGCACTCCCACTCACTGGTTCTTCCCTGGCGCATTCCTGGTCTTCACGGGCGCGGTCTATGGTTACGCGGCCGGCTGGAATCCATTTGCGGCTGACTTTGCTCGCTACTTGCCAACCAAGACCAACGGCAAGAGCGCCGGGCTAATGGCCAGTTTTGGCCTCTTTACCTCAGCTGCCGTGCTTGAGTTGGTGGGTGCCGCCGCTGTGTCAGCGGGCATGCACCCCTACGGTGCAACCACCAACCCCGTTGGGGACTTCACGAGTTTCTTGCCTACCTCGCTGGGCAAGTTAGTCCTGTTTGGCATCGTGCTCGGCTCCATCTGCGCCAACGCCCTGAACATCTACTCAGGCTCCATGTCCTTTTTGGCCATGGGCGTAAAGTTGCCCACCAACATCCTGCGCGCGCTAACTGCGCTCGTCTTCGGTGTTGCTGGCTACTTTGTAGCGCACTGGGCCGCGGGCAACCCAGCGAACAACTTGGAGAACTTCCTCCTCGTTATGTCGTACTGGATTGGACCATGGTTGGGCGTTATCTTTGCTGACAAGTACCTTCGTCGCGGCAAGGACATCAAGCCACTGCTATTCGCCAAGCGCGAAAACTGGGCGGGTCCCGTGGCATTTCTGGTTGGCGCCGTACTGTCGATCTGGCTCTTCGCGAACCAGAGCTACTACGTAGGTGTCGTGCCTAAGCACAACGGAAACTTTGGTGACATTGCCTTCCCAATTGGTTTTGCAATTTCCTTCATTCTGTACACCTTGTTAGGTCAGACTAAGGTCAAGAGCGAATAACTCACCAAGCTTTAACAAAGAACCCCGCGCCTTTGGGCGCGGGGTTCTTTTTTCTTGCGTAGGCTGTTGTCATTATCGATTCAGAAAGTTCAATCGTGACCAATAAGGCGATTCTTTTTCTTTGCGTCCACAATGCCGGTCGCTCTCAGATGGCCGCTGGGTTTGCCCGCGTGATTTCCGACGACGCGATAACTATCTACTCCGCCGGCACCCAACCAGGTGAGCACTTGAACCCTGCGGTGGTCGAAGCAATGATTGAGGTGGGCATCGACATCACCTCACAAACGCCAACCAAGTTGACCGAAGAGGTGGCAAAGAATTCTGACGTAATCGTCACTATGGGTTGCGGGGACGAATGCCCCTACTACCCCGGCAAGCGTTACGACGACTGGCCCCTGGATGATCCGGCCGGCCAGCCACTCGAAGTGGTTCGCCGCATTCGCGACGACATCCAACAGCGAGTGCAGGCCCTCATAACCGAGCTGAAAAACTAACTATTTCCGCTTTAGCTCGAGTGTCAGCGTCACCACGGCGACAATAAAGATAAAGAGAGCTGGGGCGAAGTCTTTGAACTTGTCCTGTATGCGCAGGTGGGCAGCCACCGCTCCGAGGAAGTACAGAGTCATGCCAATGGCTGCGGCAACACCTAGCGGCTTGGACCAGACGCCGGCCATGATGCCCAGGGCACCGAGGGTCTCTAGAACGGCCAAAATCTTGATTTGACTCGGCTTGACGCCAACGTGCTCCATGGCCCTTATGACATTTTCCATCTTGGAAAACTTGCCAGTTGCCGAGAAGAAGCCAAAGAAGGTCAACAAGGACCCAAAGATAATTACTCCAATTTTCATATTCTGCCTTCTGTGTGAGGAACTCAATGGTATCGAGAGGTCACCCTGGAGAGAGGGATTACCGGTACGGTGGTTCGGTGAGTCAATCTCCTGGGGCCCGCGAGCTCGTCGTTCTGCCCGGGCGTGAAGCCAACGTAGGAACTCTCGGCGTGAGACGAAACTTGCCCACTCGTGGCCGGCGAACCGTCGGGTCGTGGTGTTTCGTTGACCATATGGGTCCCGCACAACTCGGTCCCGATAGTGCCGTGGACGTTGCCCCGCACCCCCACATCGGACTGCAAACCGTTACCTGGCTGTTCTCCGGAAAATTTTTACATAAGGACTCAATGGGATTCGAACAGCTCATTGAGCCCGGGCAGTTAAATCTGATGGCGGCAGGCAAAGGTGTAGTCCACGCCGAGGAAGATTCCAATGCGCACCGCGGGTCGCTCCATGGCATGCAGTTGTGGCTCGCCCAGCCCGATTCCACCCGTCACGGCGCATCTTCTTTTCAGCACCTGGCTGAAGTTCCACAGTTTGAGTTTCCTAACGCCACGGGCCAACTCATCGTCGGCGAATTCGCTGATCTGCACTCCCCCGCTCGGATTGACAGTCCCAATGTCGGAGTCCAAGTACATTTGCGCCCCGGACGGACCACTTTGCCATTGGACTCAACCTACGAATACGCCCTCGTGGTGGCTCAGGGAGTGGTTAGCGCCCAGGGGAAAGTCGTGGTTCCTGGCGCATTGGCCTATCTCGAAGCGGGGCAGGATGAAATCACTCTGGAAGCGAGCGAGGAGGTTCTGCTCTTGCTCATCGGAGGAGAGCCCCTTCATGAGAAACTCATGATGTGGTGGAACTTCGTCGCGCGAACCCAAGAGGAAATTTCAGCCGCCTATTCAGACTGGGTTCTTCAAAACGAACGCTTTGGGCCAGTGAACTCGAGATTCTCACCGGTTTCCATCACCCCGCCAATTTGGTTCAAGTAAGTTTCGGCCGCGGAAATCGGCTAAGACGCGCCCACCCTAGTGCGAGACGGAGTGGCCCTACTCGGCTGGTTCGATCAACGCAACAATTTCAACGTGCTCGGTCATCGGAAATAGGTCGAAGACCTTCATGTCGGTGAGCTCTAGGCCCTCTTCTTCGAACAGGGCCAGGTCTCGGGCGAAAGTAGCCGCGTCACAGCTCACGTACACGATTCGCTTAGGTTTACGGCGAGCGAGAGCCTCGACAACGCCTTTGGCTAAGCCAATGCGTGGAGGGTCCAACACGACCACGTCACCTTCCATCACCGCATCGTTGATGGCTCGGGCACTGACCGTCCATTCGCGAATCTTCACCCAGGGAAAACCCTGCGCATTCTGACGGGCGTCACGCACCGAGAAAGCGGAAGACTCTACGGCTACCACCTTCCCGGTGGGCCCTACTTCTTTGGCCATGGCGATTGAAAATAGGCCCACGCCACTGAATAGATCAACGGCGTGGCTACCCTTTTCGAGCTGCGCGTACAGAAGGACCTGATTTACCAGCACTTCCGGCCCGTCGCGGTGGGACTGCCAAAAAGAGCGCGGTCCAACCGAATAAACAAAGTCGCGAACACTCACTCGGCTCTGGGTATCGGGGTGACGCCGGGAGCCATCAAGTCCAACTACGTCATAGGACTCCCCCCGTCGCACTACCGCGAAGGGTTCGCCCTCCCCAATAGCGCGGAGCTCCACTTCATCCACCTTGCCCCAAGAATTTTCAAATGCGGGTGCGAAAGCGCTTTCGGCTACCGCGCAGCTGCTGATTGGAATTAGGTCGTGGCTTCGTGAGGCTCGCAGGGCTAATTGGCCCGACTCGGTAACCGCGCAACGTAAACGAGTTCGCGTGTGAAGAGCCAATTCGGGGAGCGACTCGATCGTGAGTTCGACCTCGATACCGGCTAGACGTTGCAACTGGTCTTGCACCAAGAACGTCTTCCAGTCACGCTGCGCCGAGGCGGAGGCGTGTTGCAAATCGCATCCACCACACCCACCCGGGACCGCTACTGGACAGACTGGCGTAATTCGCTCAGCACTGGGTTCGAGTATTTCAACCGCTTGACCACGAGCAAAGTTTTTCGAGTTTTCAGTAATTTCCACCTCGACCAACTCGCTGGGCAGTGAGTGGCGGACAAAAATAACTCGTCCGTCGGCGAGGTGGGCTACGCCACCTCCAGTGGCGGGTCGTTCAATGCGCACGCTCTCGCGGTTAGTCGATGTGGACATAATTAACTTTGCCGGGCAAGAAACAGATCCACCAGTTGCTGGGTGCGCTCTCGGGCCCGCGGCTCTTCGTTGCGGGTTTGTTCAATGAGCCCTTCGGGGTTGACCCCTAGGTCGCGAGTCTCTTCTGCTCCGGCGCCAGTCATCCATTCCTTGATTTGCGCTTCATTAATCTCGGGATGAAATTGTGTGCCGATGTTTCGCCCGATGGCAAAGATCTGAACCGCGGCGGCAGTTTCCGCCCAAATTTCAGCCCCCGCTGGTAGCTCGCAGCGATCAAAGTGATATTCAAACCAAGGGCCACTCGAGAGGTCGATGCCCGGCTTCACGGAGATTTCGGTCCAGCCAATTTCCGAGCTGGGGGCTCTGGCCACGGTGCCACCAAAGTAGCGGCAGAGGGCCTGGCCGCCAAAGCAGATGCCCAGAATTGGAACACCCCGCCTGTCGGCTTCGGCGATGAGTTGCAGCTCTCGACCGAACCACGCCTCTTCGACTACGGGATCGTAGACAGCGTGCTTAGACCCCAAGATGGTCAGGATTTCGTAGCCGTCAAGCGAAGGCGTTTCGTGCTCGGCGCTCAACATCACCAGATCAACCTCGTAACCACGGGCGATAAACGCCTCGCCCACTAAACCGGGAGTGTCTTCAAGGTGATGACGAACAACGAGGACCCTAGGCATAGGGTCCAGCCTACTTAACCATTAGGTAAGTCCCAACCCATTGATTGTGCTATTTCTTTACAGGTCGGACAGATCGGATACTTCTGTGGGTCACGTCCTGGTACCCACACCTTGCCGCAGAGGGCTTTGACCGGCGTGGCGTTAATAATCCCTCCCACTACGGAGTTATCAACGGGCACGAACTCACCGCCTTCGGGGGTGTAGCCCTCGAGGACAATGTGGGTAAAACGGTCGTGATTGCCGTCGTCGGTCTCGGGGGTGGACTGGACAACAAGTTCGGTGTCGAGCTGACTCATAGGAGCCACCCTAGCCCCCTAGGGTTGAAAGTGTGAAAAAACGAGCACCCCGCAAACAAAAGCCGCGCCCACCACGCTCGGGCCGCTCGAGTGGCCACGTCAATCTGAACGGTACCCCCAAGACCGCCTACCCCTCCGAGGCCCAAGCTCGAGCCGCGGCGAATGTCGCCTGGGCCGAGAGCCGGGTGGAATTGACCTCCTACGTGTGCGAAATCTGCAACCGGTGGCACAACGGCAAGCCCTTTGCTGGCGAGCAATTCGAGTGAACGTGGACCTTGGCTAAGGTTGAGGAAAGGAAAGGTTGTTCCATGTCAGTTCAGGCGTACATCTTGATTCAATCGGAAATCGGTTCGGCCGAAGCGGTAGTGCACGCTACTCGCCTCGTCCCCGGCGTCCTCGAAGCATTCGAGGTCACTGGCCCCTACGACGTCATAGTTCGATGCGAAGCCCAGTCGATCGACGACCTCGGGAAGTTCATCGTCGGTGCCGTGCAAAAGGTCCCCGGCATTACCCGCACCCTCACCTGCCCCGTGGTCAATATCTAAGGCTTAGTCCCACCACAGGTCGTGGTTGAGGACGCCCTTAGCAATCAGACCCAATTGGATTTGGCTAGTGCCCTCCACGATGGGTAGCTGTCGCGCGTCACGGTAGAACAGCTCCATGGGATGATCTTCCATGTAACCGGCTGCGCCCAACATCTGTAGCGTCACGCTCGACACCCGTACCGCCATCTCCGCGGCGTAGTACTTGCACATCGATAAGAGCGGGACAAACTCTTTGCCGTATTGGCCATTGTCAGCCATTACGGCCGCACGATAGGTCAGCAAACGACCCGCTTCAATCTCCGTGGCGCACTTGGCGATTTCCCACTGAATACCCTGAAAGTCAGCAATGGTTTGGTTGAAGGCTGGCCGGTTCTTCGTGTACTCCACGGCGTACATCAAAGCGCCTTCGGCGAGACCAATACCGCGTGCCGCTACCACCGGACGCATGGCGTTCAGTGACTGCATGGCGAGTGAAAAGCTTCCGCCAATGACGTTCTCGGGACCAACCTTGACGTTGTCAAAGACGATGTCGGCGGTATCAATACCGCGAACACCCATCTTGTGGTCAACGCGTGGGCGCGACAAGCCAGGGCTGTCACCATCAACGATAAAACCGGTGATGTTCGAGTGTTGGCGCGAAGAGGGATCGCCCACCTTGGCAAAGACGGTAAACCAGTCGGCTTGAATACCACCACTGATCCAGCTCTTCGTACCATTCAGAATGAAACCCCCAGGCACGTCGGGGTCTGGCGTGGCACGGGTTTGCATGCCGGCCACGTCTGAGCCATTACCGGGCTCGGAGAGGCAGAAGGCAGCGCGCTGCGTACCGTTAGCGATGCCGGGCAGGTATTTCTGCTTTTGGGCATCTGTTCCCGAAATCATGATTGGTCCCGTCGGTAGGCGCGTCAGCAACAACATGAGCCCAATCACGTTGGAATATTTCGAGACCTCTTCAATAGCGAGGGTCAGACCCAAAATGCCAGCTCCTGAGCCACCGTATTCTTCCGGAATGCACAGGCCCAGGAGGTCCGCCTTACGCAACTCTTGAAAGATGTCTTCGGGGTAGTCACCGGTCTTGTCTATTTCACGAGCTCGCGGTGCAATCTTCGTCTGGGCCAGTTGGCGAACCATTTGGCGAAGACCTTCTAATTCTTCTGATAACTCAAAGTCCATGATTACAAAGTAGTCCCAAATCTACAAATGCTGGTGCACCAAGTTTCCAACGAAAATCTGGGGAGATTGTAAGAACATTTTGGTCGATATGCAAGAATTCTTCAATGCGCACATTAGTAATCGATATCGGCTCATCCTCACTCCGAGTTGGCATTGTTGCAACCGACGGCGCCGTTAGCTCCGTTCGACAACTCCCCCTATCGGTTCGCCGTCCCAGTTCTGGCGAAGTCGAACTTGATGGTGAAGAGATTGCGCGCCTCTCCTTGCAACTATGTCATGAGGTCATATCCGAAGTCGAGATGGTGGACTGCGTTGGCATTACCTGCCAACGAGCCAGCACAATTATCTTTGATCGACTTTCCGGCCGACCGGTTGGGCCGGTCCTCTCGTGGCAAGACTTGAGAACTGTCATTGATTGCTTGAGTCTCCAAAATGAGGGGCTGTTCTTGGCCCCCAACCAGTCCGCAACGAAGGCGAAGTGGCTCGTGCAGGTGAGCGGACGCGCCGCCTCGGAATTGGCATTTGCGACCTTGGAGACGTGGCTCACGTGGCAGCTCAGTAAGGGTCAGGACTTCGTAACGGACCGGTCGAACGCCTCGGTGAGTGGATTGATAAACCTCGATGCAAAGTCCTGGAGTGAAAAGGATTTGGCGACTCTGGGCCTCGAGGAACTTCAGATGCCCAAGATTGTCCCCACCCTCGGAAAATTGGCCACCGCTCACGCCCTCCCAGGCACGCCCCCGATCACGGCTCTCATCGGAGACCAGCCCGCCTCCCTCTTTGGCCAAGGCGGGGCTACCTCGGGCACCAAGATCACCTTTGGCACCGGAGCGATGCTCGACATGGTTGATGGCACCAATGGGCCAGAGCACTTGCGCCGCTTTCCCTCCGGCTGTTTTCCGACCGTGCTTCGCTCGGTGGGTGATGAAATTACTTGGGGCTTTGAAGGTGCCGTTTTGAGTGCTGGCTCCTGCGTGGAGTGGCTCATTACTGGCCTGGGTCTTTGCCGAGATATCAACGAGGTCGAAGTACTCGCCACTTCGGTCCCAAGCACCGAGGGCGTCTACTTCATACCGGCCTTTAATGGGCTCGGTACGCCCAACTGGGACTTTGGTGCGCGAGGCGCATTCTTGGGCCTTTCCTACAGCACCACTCGTGCGCACATGGTTCGTGCAGTGCTCGAGGGAGTCGCCCACCGTGGTGCGGACCTCCTTGACGCTGCTCGAGTCCAATCGGGTCAAGAGATTGAAGAAATTCGAGTAGATGGTGGGATGAGCGTGAACTCCTACTTCACTCAATTCCTCGCTGATATCACTTCAACTCAAGTTTGCGTTTCGGATGAAAGAGAAGCGACGCTGCGCGGTGCCGGTTTGATGGCCCTCGTTGGTTTAGGTACCCTGACGATTGAGGAGGTCGGTGCAATGAAAAATTTTGCGCGCGTTCATGAACCTCAGGTCGACAAAGACCTGGCTTCGCTCGTTCGCTTCGAATGGGCCACAATGGTGTCGCGCAGTGAAAGAACCATTCCGGGGTTAAGCGAAATAAGTTTTTAACTGTTCCACGGTGCAAGGACAAGGGCGTCCGCTAGTTTTGTCAGCCTCTCGAGAAGAGGTCTCGAAACCATCAATGCCCGTGGCTGACTAAGCGCAACGACCCCAGTAATAAATCCGTTTCGTTCGTAGAGAGCGAGCCATTTGCCGTCTTCAATTGAACCGTTTACAAGGTGCGCGGCGTCGCTTGGCGCGGGGTGACCGAGCATCTGGATTTTCTTTCCATACTGGTCACTCCAGAAATACGGAATTAACGGGGCCGCAGTTTGGCCCGTCACCCAATACTTAGCCAAAGAAACAGCCTGCTCGGCAGCCATTTGCCAATGCTCAATCCGCACAAGCTCAATCTGACCCGCGACGCGTAGAGGGAATTTCGCCACGTCGCCAATGGCCCCGATGTTGGGCATGCCCTCAAAATTTTCGTCGACCACCACCCCACCATCGATCGGTACCGCAGAGTCAGCTAGCCAAGCCAAGTCGAGTGATGATCCAACGGCGCCAATCACCATGGCGGCCGCCAACGAACCGCTCTCAAGAATTACCTCGTCGCCATTTTCTGAGACGTCACTAATCTTCTGCGAAGTTCGTACTTCGACCCCAAACTCGGCTGGAATCGCCTCGAGCCACGTTGCGACGGTTTCGCCCAAAGGTCCTTGGAGTGGGCGTAGTGCAGCCTCCAGAACAACGACCTTGATGCCCCGAGAGTGAAGGGTGGTCGCGACCTCGGCGCCAATGAATCCAGCCCCGATTACCACGACCTGATCCCCCTCGTCCAGCCGCTCTATTGCCTCTAAGAGTTCTAGGGTGTCCTCTTTGGTCCGGAGCACGTACATTGCGCCACTTCCGCTGAAGGGAAGTTCTCGCGCCCCGACGCCGGTGGCAATCGCGATATGGGTTCCGGCGAGGACTTTGCCCGAGCGAAGCGTCACCGTTTTGTGTTCCGAATCAAGAGCCACAGCGGGATTGCCAAAGTACGTCTCAACCTGAGCCACGGCCAACTTCTCTTGGTTGGCGAGCAAGATCTGCTCTATCGGCCACTTCCCAGCCAGCACCTGCTTAGACAGAGGTGGTCGGTCGTAGGGTGCAGATTCTTCGGCACCCACCAGTGAAATCTTTCCCGCGTAACCCTCTTGACGAAGCGCTTCCACCAGTCGCCATCCCGCCAAGCCAGCCCCAACAACAATGACGTGGTCTTGATTCGCTAACACTTATTCCTCGTCAGTAGAGGTGGCAATTCGTTCCGTTAACTCTTCAATCTTTGCTGAAGTTGCACTCAGTCTTGATTCGAGTTCTTCAATAATTGCCGTTGCTCGTTCGAGCTTGACAAAGAGGTCATCAACTGACACTTCTCCGTCGTCGAAGGAAGCGACGATGCCATCCAATTCCTCTGCGGCTTCATCCCACTTACCAATTTTGCTCACGATGCTCCATTCTTCGTTGTAACAGTAGTTTCAATCGACCCGTCGAGGACTCGCGCAGTGAGCGTGTCGCCTGTATTTACCTGATTAGTGGAGCGAATAACTTCGCCCCTGGCGTTCGTCAGCACCGCCCAGCCCTGGGCCAGTCGCCGGGTCGGGTCGTACGCACTCAATAACTGGCGAGAACTTGCCAGGTACGTTCGCTTATTCGAGACCAAGTTCTTCACCTGGTGAGCGAGGTGTGAGGCGGTATTTGCGAGCTGACGCTGCTCTGAGCGTATGCGGTCACGAACGGCAAAGACCACTGTTCGGCGACGCTCACCGAGATAGTTTGTGGCATCGTCCAAAATCGCTTCGGTGCCAGCCAGGAGAGCCCCCGCGGGGCCAACGACGTGCGCTTCACGCCACCCATTGACCCTCGCCACAATGGTCTCGCCTAATTTCGTTGGGGTGATAGCGCTCGTGTGCGCCGCCATGTCCGCGATGGAACTGTCTCCGGTGTGACCAATTCCGGTAAAAACTGGCTTAGTGCATTTTGCAATTGTTCGAATGAGCTTTTCGTCGTCGAAACAAGCGAGATCACTCTTCGATCCACCACCCCGGACGAGACAAATAATGTCAACATCACTTTTGTCCAGCGCTGTCAATCCCTTAATTAACTGAGCGGGCGCTTGATCGCCTTGCACCAGACTTTGGAAGTGTCTAATGAGAAATGCCCTTCCTGATCCCAGTAGTTGTCCGGTGAAGTCGCTAAATCCTTCAGTCCCCTTACTTGCAACCAAGCCGACTTTTAGTGGGACCTTAGTCAGCTCGACCTCTTTGTTGAGGGTGAAGATGCCTTCAGCTTCGAGCTTGGCTAGGAGTTCTGCGCGACGTTTTGCGGCCTCGCCAAGAATTTCAGCCACATTGACATCGGTAAAGGTAAAACCAATTCGACCCTGTGGCGCGTAGACATCGACATAACCCTTAAGGGAGACGACCATTCCCGCTTTTAGTTCGATACCCTCGGCCGACAATTTTTTCTTAAGTGGCCCCCATCCCGAAAGCCAGCAATGAACATTGACCAGCGCCGGTTTTGCGTCGGGGTCATCGGGATCGATGAGGTCAACGTAGATGTGCGATTTTTCGTAGACCTTGGCTATTTCGCCCCGGATCCAGAATGGGTGGCGGCGACCGAAGGATTCTTCGAGGTGGCTGGTCAAAAGCCCGTAGAACTCCCGAACCGTAAAAACGGGAGAATCGCCAAATTCCATGTCATCAGCCACGTGGCGAGGTTAGCCGCCACCGGTCAGATTCCACTTGTCTAGAGGGTTTTTCCCATGGCAGAATAGGTACGGATGGTTGAGTCGACCGGGTAGCCGCACCACGCTCGCAAGAGGGTGGTGAGGAAAGTCGGGGCTCCGTAGGGCAAGGTGCTCGCGAAACGTGAGTCACGGTGACGTGCAGGAAAGTGCCACAGAGAATAAACCGCCAATGACCGGAGAAATCCGGAACAGGTAAGGGTGAAACGGTGCGGTAAGAGCGCACCAGCACGAGGGGCGACCTTCGTGGCTTGGTAAACCCCACCCGGAGCAAGATCAAACGTGGGAGGCCCGCCCGGCCGGTCTCGGTAACGAGGCCACTCCCGAGGTAGATCGCTGAGATGGATGGCTACACAGCCCTGGCAACAGGGTGGACAGAACCCCGCTTACAGGTCGACTCACCATCCACCATCGAGAAATTTGAGAGACTCTTCCGTGCCCCATTTGCCCTTCCGTGAACTTCCCCTGGCAAATATTGGAACACCGGATAAGGGTGGACCAGTCCGCTACCTCTGGTGGATTGCACGGAACCAAAAAGTCTCACTGTTTTTCAACGCGTTCTTCGGTATCACGTGGATGGTATCCCAAGCCCTCACTTGGGCGGCCGTCGGGGCCGCCATCGATTACGGCATCAGCAAACACAACGGACACGCACTGTTCAAATGGGTTCTTATTGTCGTTGGCCTGGGAACATTTCAAGCACTGAGTGGCGCAATTCGCCACCAACTAGCCGTTACCAACTGGATGCAGGCCGCCTACCGAACGGTGGAATCAATTGCGCGCCACGTAGCCAACAGCGGAACAGCGGTGACGGACGTGATTCCATCTGGCGACGTGGTGAACACCGTGGGCGCTGACGCTATGCGCATTGGTGGCGCCTACGACGTGGTGGCTCGTTTCGCGGGAGCGATTGTTTCTTGGATAGTGGTGTCAATTATTTTGCTCACTTCATCGGTGAAATTGGGACTCATAGTTTTGATTGGTGTGCCGATTCTGGCCTCTCTCACCACGCCGCTCATGCGTCCCCTGCACGCCTCACAAGCCGCTCAACGTGAATCGGGTGGCAAATTAGCCGCGTTGGCCGCTGACACCGTCGTTGGCTTGCGCATTCTTCGCGGGGTCGGTGGTGAGGACGTCTTTTTTCAGAACTACAAAAATCAATCAACTAAATTGCGTGCCGCCGGCGTTCGAGTCGCCACCCCTCAAGCCACTCTCGAATCGGGACAGGTGCTCTTGCCCGCTATTCTCACCACGATTGTCACCTACTTCGGGGCCATGGACGTCCTCAATGGACAACTGCGCCCCGGCCAGTTGGTGGCTTTTTTTGGCTACGCGAGTTTCCTCACCACACCGTTGCGTACCGCCATCGAATACGTCATTTCCACCACCCGCGCGTACGTCGGGGCGGGCAAGGTCTTAAACATTTTGACCATTAAACCCGCAATCACGACACCCGAAGACCCTGACGCTTGGCCCTCACCACTCGTCCAAATTGCTGATGAACGCTCTGGAATACGCCTTAGTGCGACCGGTCTGGTTGGGCTCGTGACCGAAACGCCAAACCAGGCTGTCGAGCTCTGCGACCGTATTGGTCGATTCAGCCCCGACTCCGTAGGGGTAACGATCAACGACCTCCCGCTGGACTCCTTCAGCCTTGAAGACACGAGGCGAAACATCGTCGTCAGCGAGATTGAACCCCGCCTCTTCGCCGGCGAGCTGCGTTACGAATTGCTTCCCCACGGTGAGATGAACGACGAACAAATCATGGACGCGCTAGCCGCCACCAGCTCGCTCGACATTCTCGAAGTTCTCGATAATGGTCTCGGTAGTTGGGTCGAAGAGCGTGGCCGAAGCTTTTCTGGCGGCCAGCGCCAACGATTGACTTTGGCGCGAGCGATCTTGCTCGACGCACCCGTCTTGATCTTGATCGAACCCACTTCGGCGGTCGACACCCACACCGAGGGTCGTATCGCCGAACGGCTCCGAGGAGCCCGGGACGGACGATCAACCCTGGTGGCCTCCACCAGCCCCTTGATGCTCGAAAAAATGGACTTCGTGTACCTAGTGATTGACGGTCGAGTTGAGGCCCAGGGCACTCACGCGGAACTACTAAATACTTCCTCGGCCTACCGCCGCATTGTGATGCGAGAGGACAACTAGTGTCCATTCTCCCCATTGCCTCGACGCCCGTCGTTCGTGCCTACGCCTGGAAACTCGCCAAGGAGTACCGCGGACAGGCGGCTTTCATGCTTAGCCTCTACGCCCTGGCCTCGATGATGGCCCTGGTGCCCGCGTGGATCATAGGTTCGATCACCAATGCGTTGAGTTTGCACCACTTAACTGCACATGCGGTCACCGTTGACGTTTTTTGGCTCGGACTCTCTTCGCTGACGTACGCCATCTTCTCCCTCCTCGCCCGTCGTCGCAGCTACATCCTGGGCGAAGCCGTCTTTGCCCAGTTGCGCGAGGAATTCCTCGAGAGCGTCCTGCAGCTACCCCTCATTGAGGTCGAACGGGCCGGAACCGGTGACCTACTTTCACGCACCTCGAATGACGTGGAGTCCTTGGCCAGAACGGTGCGTTTCGCCCTACCGGAGTGGTTCGTCGCAATCATCCAAACGCTCATCACGCTGATTGCGATGCTGTTCGTCAGTCCCCTCGGCACCGTCGCGACCCTGGTCTCTACCCCCTTCTTGTACTTTTCGACGCGCTACTACCTCCGTTACGCCACGCCTGGGTATCGACGCGAGCGCATCAGTTACGCCACGATGATGGGAACCATCGCCGAAACCGCCGAAGGCGCACGGACCATTGACGCCCTCCGACTGGCCCCTCGACAGATTGAACGAGTGCGCAGCGATATTCGCGAGTCCTTCTACTCTGAGATGTACACCCTGCTCATGCGTCTGGTGTGGTTCCCCATCGTGGAGTCCTCCTACGCTCTCGCCACCGGCGCGACCTTGGCCTGGTGTGGTTTTCTCGCCTTCCACCACATGATAGGTATTGGTGCGGCGACGACCATCACCCTGTACGTAGTGCAGATAAATGTGCCCATCGACGCCATCATTGCCTGGCTCGATGAACTGCAGATTGGACAAGTTTCACTAGCTCGCCTCATTGGCGTGGGCGTAGTCAAAGACACCCGACCAACGGAGGGTACCGAGCCCACCACCGAGCAAATTGAACTCCGCGATGTCCACTACGCCTACCGCGCCGGTCATGACGTTCTGAAGGGAATCAGCCTCACCATTAAGCCCGGTGAGCGCTTAGCCATCGTGGGGCCATCCGGTGCGGGCAAGTCCACCATTGGGCGACTGTTGGCGGGCATCGACGCCCCCACCAGTGGCTCGGCCACGGTGGGTGGTGAGTCCCTCGCCGAACTCCCCCTACCGATGCTGCGCTCGCACGTCGCGCTCGTCACCCAAGAACACCACATCTTCATTGGATCGGTTCGAGACAACCTTGCCCTCGCCAAACCAGAGGCGACCGAACAAGCCCTCGTAGCCTGCTTGGAGGCGGTGGACGCCCTGGACTGGGTACAGGCACTACCGGAGGGGCTGAATACCGAGCTCGGCACCACCGGCCACCCGATCAGCCCCGCTCAGGCGCAGCAGCTCGCCCTCGCCCGCTTGGTGCT
>Ga0136642_1000385_pt1 | contig 24609 bp, 23 predicted proteins | sample LowCatLa1302831Y_FD_115313 | JGI IMG/M metagenome (GOLD analysis project Ga0136642, IMG submission 115313) | Freshwater microbial communities from Lower Cathedral Lake, Yosemite National Park, California, USA - 13028-31Y | ecosystem: Environmental > Aquatic > Freshwater > Lake ... | reverse complement strand
GTGCATTTGTCGCTTTCTTAACATCATGCAGCATTTGTGCGTATGTGATGGTGCGAGTATCGCCAGGTTCACCTTCAAAAAAATATGCAACTCGATCTCCGCGACCTTCGATGACATGACGGTCTAAACAATTATAAGAAGCGTTAAGTTTTCCGCCGATAAACCATTTTGCAAAAGGAACTTTCCATTCAAGAATTTCGTTCCACTTTTTTGTCCAATGTAGTGATTCGGCTTGTTTTGCCCAAAAGGCTAAGCGGTCGGTGGCTGCTTCCTCATAAATTCCTGGTTGAGCATTGGCTTGCGTAGCAAATTGCGCTGATGGCGGGAAGAGCCGATTTTCAGTACCGAGGTTGTCGATAGATTCGTGTGTTTTATCGGTGCTCACTCCCGAGAGGTTACACACCCCGAGTTATCCCCACCAGCGGTTACGAACAATATTTTTTGCAACTTTTTTGCGTACTTTCAGCCTCGTTGGTTCAGAGAAATATCAGTTAAATAGATTAAAGAGAGAGGAGAAAAAAATGCTTCGTTGGCTACGTTTGGCAGAAGCTGCAAGCCGGGTACATATCGTCAGTACTTTGGTGAAGGTGGCAGCAAAGACAGCAAGGTTCCTATTCCATTCCAATATCGGGCTTATCGGGCTTTCCGCCCTTGCCGCTCGATTCGGGCTTTAATAGCCTGATTAGGAGCGCCGGTTTTCCAATCCGCCCCTAAATGTGGTGGGATTAGCCGTAAGGCTCACCGCCCAGTGTCGTGAATGGTGAAGTTTTACTGATTCACATACAAGCGCACACTTGGGAGAAATAAATGGCCATTGCAACCCCTGAAATTTATGCAGAGATGCTCGATCGTGCGAAAGCCGGAGCTTTTGCATACCCAGCGGTTAACGTTTCATCTTCACAGACTCTTATCGGAGCAATCCGTGGATTTGCTGAAGCTGAATCAGATGGAATTATTCAAATCTCTTGGGGCGGTGCGGAATACCTTTCTGGCTCAACTGTAAAGAACATGGTCGATGGCGCAGTTGCGCTCGCTGAGTACGCACACGTCGTTGCAAAGAATTACAACGTCAATATTGCTTTACACACTGATCACTGCCCAGCAGAAAAATTAGACGGCTTTATGCGTCCGCTTCTCGCCCTTGGCGCCGACCGAGTGAAAGCCGGTTCACGTCCGCTATTTAATTCTCACATGTGGGATGGCTCTGCTGTATCAATGCCGGAAAATATGACAATCGCTTCAGAATTAATTGATAAGTCTGTCGCTGCCCGCACAATTCTTGAAATTGAAATTGGCGTCGTGGGCGGGGAAGAAGACGGAATCGAAGCAAAGCATGATGCAAAGCTTTACTCGACAGAAGACGATGCAATTTTGACAGTTGAAACTCTTGGTAAAGGTGAGCGCGGCCGCTACATGGTTGCTGCAACATTTGGAAACGTTCATGGCGTCTACAAGCCAGGAAACGTTGTCCTTCAGCCAAAGATTCTTGACACATTACAAACAGCTGTCGAAAAGAAGTTTGGATACGCGCCGGGAAGCAAGCCAATGGATCTAGTCTTCCATGGCGGCTCTGGGTCACTTCTATCGGAAATCCGCGAAGCACTTGATTACGGTGTAATTAAGATGAATATCGATACCGACACTCAATACGCGTTTACTCGCCCAATCGTTGATCACATGTTCAAGAATTATGATGGCGTTCTTAAGGTCGAAGGCGAAGTTGGAAATAAGAAGCAATACGATCCACGTGCGTGGGGTAAGGCAGCGGAAGCTGGCCTTGCAAAGCGTATTGTTGAAGCCGCAACGGATCTCCGTTCTGTCGGTACATCCATGAAGAAGTAATTAACCAATTAATTAAGGGATAACTGATGCCTGCTTTAGTTTTGCTTGGAGCCCAATGGGGCGATGAGGGTAAGGGCAAAGCTACAGACCTACTCGGAGATCGCGTTGATTATGTTGTGCGCTATCAGGGTGGAAATAACGCTGGTCACACAGTTGTTATCGGGGACCAAAAATATGCCTTGCATTTACTGCCTTCCGGAATTCTTTCTCCCAATGTAGTTCCAGTTATCGGTAATGGTGTTGTTATTGATCCATCCGTACTACTGGAAGAAATACGCGGTTTAAATGAGCGAGGCATTGATACATCTAAATTAAAGATCTCAACAAACGCGCACTTGATTACTCCATATCACCGCACCATCGACAAAGTTTCAGAACGCTTCCTTGGTAAATCCAAAATTGGCACAACGGGCCGCGGAATCGGACCTGCATATGCCGACAAGATCAACCGCATTGGAATCCGCGTGCAAGATCTTTTTGATCCATCTATTCTCCGCCAAAAAATTGATGGCGCACTTCGCGATAAGAACCAAGTTTTAATCAAGGTATTTAATCGCAAGGGTCTTGATGTTGATGAAGTATTAAATGAATATCTTGGTTATGCAGAAATTTTACGTCCATACGTTTGTGACACAGTTTTGCTTCTTGACGAAGCGTTAAAAGCTGGAAAGACTGTACTTCTTGAAGGTTCACAAGGAACACTTCTTGACGTTGACCACGGTACTTATCCCTTTGTTACATCTTCCAATCCAACAGCCGGGGGCGCCTCAACTGGTTCAGGTATTGGGCCCACGAAGATCACAACAGTTATTGGAATTCTTAAGGCGTACACAACACGTGTAGGTAGCGGACCTTTCCCAACGGAGTTGCTTGATGAAGACGGAGAAGCACTGCGTCGCATCGGCGGAGAAGTTGGAGTCACAACAGGTCGCAATCGCCGTTGTGGTTGGTTTGATGCACCGATTGCTCGTTATGCAACTCGCGTGAACGGACTTACTGATTTCTTTTTAACAAAACTAGATGTACTTACTGGGTGGGAGAAGATTCCTGTCTGCGTTGCATACGATATTGATGGTGTCCGCGTAGAAGAACTTCCTGCAAGCCAAACAGATTTCCATCACGCAAAACCAATTTATGAATATATGCCGGGTTGGAAAGAAGATATTTCCAACTGTAAGAAGTTTGAAGAGCTTCCCAAGAACGCACAGGATTATGTGAAGTTCTTAGAGAAGATATCCGGAGCCCCAATGTCAGCAATTGGCGTAGGTCCTGGGCGCGATCAAACCATCGTGGTGAAGGCCTTCATTTGAGAGTTCTACTGATTGGCTCCGGAGGGCGTGAACACGCTCTTGCCGCCGCACTCAATAGAGACCCTCAACTAGAAGAACTCCACGTAGCGCCAGGTAATCCTGGAATCGCTGCAATTGCTTTATGTCATCCGATTAACGTTGATGACAATAGCGCTGTTATTGAATTAGCAAAGCAACTCAAAATTGATCTCATCGTTGTTGGACCAGAAAAACCCTTAGCAAATGGTTTGGCCGATGCTTCTCGTGCTGTAGGTATTCCTTGTTTTGGGCCATCAAAGGCAGCAGCACAACTTGAAACATCTAAAGATTTTGCAAAACAAGTAATGCGCGATGCTGGAGTCCCAACAGCAAAATTCTTCACATGTTCGACAAGAGAAGAGATTGAAAAAGCATTAGATGCTTTTGGCGCATCATATGTTGTAAAACACGATGGGTTAGCAGCTGGCAAAGGTGTTGTCGTAACTAAAGATCGCAATTTGGCACTTGAGCATGCTTTGCAATCCCCCCAGGTTGTGATTGAAGAATTTCTTGATGGCCCAGAAGTTTCTCTCTTTGGAATTTCTGATGGCCACAACATTGTGGCAATGCAACCGGCACAAGATTTTAAACGCGCACTTGATGGTGACCTTGGACCAAACACTGGGGGAATGGGTGCTTATTCACCTCTTCCTTGGGCACCGGATGAAATTATTGAAGAAACTCTTACCCAAGTTTTGATCCCCACAATTAGAGAGATGGAAGCGCGCGGAACTCCATTTGTCGGTTTGCTCTATGCAGGCCTAGCACTGACAGACAAAGGAACAAAAGTTATTGAGTTCAACGCACGCTTTGGAGATCCGGAAACAGAAGTTTTACTGCCGCTACTTAAAACTCCACTTGCTCAATTGTTATTAAAAGCAGCAACCGGAAAACTTAAAGGTGAAACTTTAGATTGGTCAGATGATTCTGCAGTGACTGTGGTTCTTGCGTCGAATGGATATCCAGTAAATCCAGTCATCGGTGAACCAATAATTGGAATTGCCCCAATAGATGGATCCCAGGTTTTTCACGCAGGGACGATTCTGCGCGATGGAATATTGCATTCCTCGGGCGGGCGGGTGCTCGCTGTTACGGGAATTGGCTCTGACCTTACCGAAGCCCGGAATAAGGCGTATCGAGTTATCTCGGCAATCACCCTGCAGGGCAGCCATTACCGCAGCGACATCGCCTTAAACGCGTCGGTAGCCGAGAAAGGTAATTAAATGCTTTCAATATACGAGAGAATTACCTCATGAGCCTGCTCGCTAACCGTTACGCATCGGCGCAAATGCGCGAGATATGGTCTGCGCAAGCAAAAATTATTAGCGAACGTAAATTATGGATTGCCGTTATGCGCGCGCAATCAAAACTGGGTCATGCAATTTCAGATGACGTTATTGCAGATTATGAAAAAGTTTTAACAAAGGTAGATCTCGCATCCATTGATGCTCGCGAAAGAATTACGCGCCACGATGTAAAAGCGCGCATCGAAGAATTTAACGCCTTGGCTGGACATGAAGCTATTCATGCAGGAATGACGAGCCGAGACCTTACGGAAAATGTCGAAGCTATGCAGGTCCGCGATGGAATGGTGTTGGTCCGCGATCGCGTTGTCGCAGTACTTGCCGTTCTTGGCGTGCGAGCAACAGAATATATAGACCAACCAATTGCAGGGCGCTCCCATAATGTCCCAGCACAAGTCACAACTTTAGGAAAGCGCTTCGCTACAACAGCGGAAGAACTGCTCTTTGCATACGAGCGTTTAGAAAATTTAATTGAGCGATATCCCATTCGCGGAATTAAAGGCCCGGTTGGCACCTCGCAGGATTCAGTAGATTTACTTGGCTCATCTCAATCCCACGCCCAACTCGAACAACTTGTTGCTGCGCATCTTGGATTTAATCGCGTCCTTGATTCCACTGGCCAGGTTTATCCGCGCTCCTTCGATTTTGATGTTGTCACATCTCTGGTTCAAATTGCATCTGCGCCCTCTTCTCTTGCAACATCAATTCGTTTGATGGCTGGGGCCGAATTGGTTACCGAAGGATTTAAAGAAGGACAAGTAGGTTCTTCAGCAATGCCTCATAAAATGAATACTCGTTCATGTGAACGCGTGAATGGGCTTGCCGTTGTTCTTCGCGGGTATGTCTCAATGGTTGGCGAGCTTGCAGGAGATCAATGGAATGAAGGCGATGTTTCATGCAGTGTTGTGCGCCGCGTTGCTCTTCCAGATGCCTTCTATGCAATCGATGGTTTGATTGAAACTTTCCTTACAGTATTGACCGAATTCGGTGCTTTCCCTGATGTAATCGCGGCTGAACTCACTCGCTATCTACCTTTCCTTGCAACAACAAAGATATTGATGGCTTCGGTTAAAGCGGGTGTTGGCCGCGAAGAAGCTCACGAAGTTATCAAGCATCACGCTGTTGGCGCGGCACTTGCAATTCGCAAAGGCCAACCAAATGGCATGCTTGATGCGATTGGTGCAGATGCCCGCATTCCACTTTCAAAAGAAGAACTTGTTGCTCTCATCTCTAAACCTTTGGAGTTCACTGGAGATGCACATGCACAAGTAGAGCGAATTGTTGCTCGCATCGATGCGATCACAAAAGCTCATGCTGCCTCAGCGCAGTACCGTCCCGGCTCTATTCGATGACTCTGCAAGGCTGGAAGCACTTTCGTTCCGGCAAGGTCCGCGACCTATACAAAAATGAAAACGGCGAACTTCTTCTTGTTGCCTCTGATCGCATTAGTGCCTTTGATTACGTATTACCAACAGCAATTCCTAACAAAGGAAAATTGCTTACGCAGCTTTCTTTATTTTGGTTTGAATATTTGAAAGATATTGTGCCCAACCACATCATTACAAAAGTAGTCCCGGCAGAAGTTGAGGGTCGCGCTGTTATTGCCAAACCGCTCACGATGTTTGCTATCGAATGCGTTGCCCGTGGATATCTCACCGGAAGCGGATGGGTTGAATATCAAAAGAGCCAAACAGTATGTGGAATCCCACTTCCTGCGGGCTTGCTCGATGGCTCAAAACTTCCAGAACCGATTTTTACTCCTGCAACAAAAGCAGCTGTTGGCGACCATGATGAAAATATAAATTTTGATCGTGCTGTCCAAATTGTGGGACTAGAGAACGCCCAAACACTTCGGAAACTCACCTTAGCCTTGTATACAAAGGCTCACGATTACGCCGCCACTCGCGGAATTATTCTCGCTGATACTAAATTCGAATTTGGCACAGATGAAGAAGGTAATATCGTCCTAGGCGATGAAGCCTTAACGCCAGACTCTTCCCGCTTTTGGTCGGCAAATGAGTGGAAACCAGGTGGGTCTCAACCCTCCTTTGATAAGCAATATGTTCGTGATTGGTTGCTATCAAGTGGGTGGGATAAAAAATCCGCACCGCCCGAGTTGCCAGATAATGTTATTGCAAAGACGCAAGAGAGATATACAACTGCTTATACGTTACTCACAGGGGAGAAGATCTAATGGCCATCATTGTTGTTGAGGTTATGTTGAAGCCAGAAATCTTGGATCCACAGGGCCAAGCAGTTGCATCTGCTCTTCCGCGCCTAGGTTTTACTTTCGCCAATTCAGTTCGACAAGGAAAGCGCTTTGAAATCGAAGTTGCCGGCGATCCAACAGCAGAACAAATTGCAGAGGTTGAAAAAGCCGCACACACTCTTCTTTCAAACCCAGTCATCGAAAATTTTGTTGTAAAGGTCGAAAAATAAGATGCGAATTGGTGTAGTTACATTTCCCGGTTCACTCGATGATCGATCAGCCTTACGCGCAATTGAATTAGCCGGCGGGGTAGCTGTTCCACTTTTTCACGGAACAAATGATCTAAAAGAAGTCCAAGCAGTTATTCTTCCAGGCGGATTTTCATACGGTGACTATCTTCGCTGCGGTGCAATTAGCCGATTCTCACCGATTATGGAATCCATCATTCTTGCAGCCGAGCATGGTTTTCCGGTACTCGGGATTTGCAATGGATTTCAAATTCTTTGCGAGTCTCATCTTTTACCAGGTGCCCTTACACGTAATGCCGATCTTCACTTTATTTGTGCCGATCAAAAAGTTTCTATAGAGAGCACAAACACTCCATGGACCCGCGGATACACAAAAGGTCAAGAGATTGTCATTCCTATCAAAAATGGCGAAGGCTCATTTCAATGCAGCGATGAAACCCTCAAAGAATTAGAAGATGAGGGCCGCGTCGTTCTTCGCTATGTAGGAAAGAATCCCAATGGCTCTCGTAATCTAATTGCAGGAATTTCCAACAAACGTGGAAATGTCGTTGGAGTAATGCCTCACCCGGAGCAAGCGATTGAAAACCTTACTGGTCCAAGTGAAGATGGCTTGATGTTTTTCTCATCTATCCTCAAAGAGATGGTGAGCAAGTAATGGCGCTAGATACCGTTAAGCATGCAGAGGAAAATCCCAATACAACCCAGCCATACAAAGAGCTCGGCCTCAAAGATGATGAGTACGAAAGCATTAAAAAAATTCTTGGCCGTCGCCCAACGTCATCTGAGTTGGCAATGTATTCAGTTATGTGGTCCGAGCATTGCAGTTACAAATCTTCAAAGATTCACCTCAAGCAATTTGGCGATAAGGCCGTTAAGTCAGAGGCTCTTCTTGTAGGTATCGGAGAAAATGCTGGCGTAGTTGATGTTGGCCAGGGATACGCAGTTACTTTCAAGATTGAATCCCATAATCACCCTAGTTACATCGAGCCATACCAAGGTGCAGCGACAGGTGTGGGCGGAATTGTTCGCGACATTCTCACAATGGGCGCCCGGCCTATTGCGGTAATGGATCCGCTGCGTTTTGGAGATCCAGAAAATCCTGACACACGTCGCGTGCTACCTGGAATTGTTTCTGGAATTGGCGGTTACGGTAATTGCCTTGGCTTGCCAAATATCGGTGGCGAGATTGTTTTTGATGATTCATATCAAGGAAATCCATTAGTAAATGCGCTCTGTATTGGCGTCATGAAACATTCAGATATCAAACTTGCCACAGCCCATGGCGCTGGAAATCTTGTTGTTTTATTTGGTGCTAAAACTGGTGGTGATGGAATCGGTGGAGTTTCTGTTCTAGCATCTGAAACATTTAGCGAATCAAAACCAACAAAGAGACCCGCTGTCCAAGTAGGCGATCCATTTGCAGAAAAAGTTTTAATTGAATGTTCCTTGGAAATCTTTAAAGAGGATTTGGTTGTTGGAATCCAAGATCTTGGTGGAGCAGGACTTTCGTGCGCGACATCAGAACTTGCCTCGGCCGGTAGCGGCGGTATGGATATTCGCCTAGAGACAGTTCCTCTGCGCGATCCATCTCTTTCTCCAGAAGAAATATTGATGAGCGAATCCCAAGAGCGTATGTGCGCAATTGTTGAACCAGCAAAATTGAAGCGTTTTATGCAAATTTGTAAGAAGTGGGATGTCACGGCAACAGTTATTGGTGAAGTAACCACCGGTACGCGTTTGAATATTACATTTAATGGCGAGCTCATCGTTGATGTTCCACCTCGTACAGTTGCACACGATGGCCCGGTCTATAACCGTCCAATTTCTAAACCAAAGTATCTAGATTCATTAAAGCCAGTTTCAGTTCCACTCCCCGCAACACCCGATGAAATTAAAGCTGCGGTCTTGAAGTTGATGGCGGCTCCAAATATTGCCGACAAATCATGGGTGACAAATCAGTACGATCGTTATGTTCAGGGCAACACCGTTCTTTCACAGCCTGAAGATTCAGGTGTTATCCGTATTGATACGGCTACAAATCTAGGCGTTGCGATCTCAACGGATGCCAATGCACGTTGGTCATATTTGAATCCTTACGAAGGGGCAAAGTTAGCCCTTCTTGAATCGTGTAGAAATATTGCTACAAATGGGGCCAAACCGCTTGCTGTTACAAATTGTTTGAACTTTGGTTCACCTGAAGACCCAGAAGTGATGTGGCAATTCTCCGAAACTGTTCGAGGTTTAGCCGACGCATGTTTAGAACTCGGACTTCCTGTCACCGGCGGAAACGTTTCCTTTTATAACCAAACTGGAACGGTCGCAATTCTTCCGACCCCGGTAATCGGTGTTCTCGGAGTTGTTCAAGATGTCACAAAGCGCACCCCGATGGGAATTAAACCCAATCAAGTAATTTATGTAATAGGTAACGTCGATGATAATTTCAGCGGGTCAGAGTGGGCATACATCCACGGAAAGCAGATTGGTGATCATTCACCAGTTGCAAATCTTGATATGGAAGAAAGACTGGTGAAGCTACTCCTTGAGGGCCAACCAATCTTTGAAGCAGCCCACGATATTTCTAACGGAGGATTTGCTGCCTCGATTTCTGAAATGGTCATGCGCACAAATGTGGGAGCAACAATTAATCTTGAAGGAAAGGTTGCTGCAGAGTTATTGGCTGAGACTCCTGGTCGCGTCATTGTTGCAATCAATGAGGCAAGTACAAATGAAATCGTCGCATTGGCTGGCAAATATCAAATTCCGGTTCGCTGTGTTGGCACAACTGGCGGAAATTACCTCACCATAAATGGGGCCGCAATTTCGATCGATGAGTTGCGCGATGCCAATACTGGCGTCTTCGAAGCGCTTTTCGGTTAGGTCAGGTAATGGGAAGAGATCCGCTGGTCTTAGAACGAGTGAAAGGGATACTGGATATCATCTCGCAACTCGCACCTGGTCATGCAGTTGAACTTCGCATTCCACCGTACGCTGCCATTCAATGTGTAGAAGGACCAAAACACACTCGCGGAACGCCGCCCAATATTGTTGAGATGAATTGCGAAACACTTTTTTCTCTTGCAAAGGGTGAGATTCAATGGGGCGCCGCAATTGAAAGCGGAGCAATACACGCCTCGGGGGAACGCTCAGACCTTGAAGCTTTATTTGCTTCCCTAACAATTAGGATGTATCCATGACCCGCCGCCCGGATGGAAAATTAACGGCAGAAACCTTCCCTGGTGAAAATGTGCAAGATGAGTGTGGAGTTTTTGGAGTATGGGCACCGGGCGAGGAAGTAGCAAAGCTAACGTTTTATGGGCTTTATGCACTTCAACATCGCGGGCAAGAATCCGCAGGTATTGCGACCAGTGATGGAAGCCGAATATTCGTTTACAAAGATATGGGCCTTGTTTCACAAGTCTTTACTGAAAATGATTTAGCAACGCTTACCGGTCATCTGGCAATAGGCCATTGTCGCTACAGCACTACAGGATCCTCAACCTGGGCCAATGCCCAACCAACTCTTCGAGCTACAAATTACGGGACTTTGGCGCTAGCGCATAACGGAAATCTCACAAATACCGGAGACCTTGCCGAATATCTTTCCAAGAATGTTCCCGGGCATGCTGATCATGCAAATCATGCAACAACCGATACTGAAATTATGACGGCCCTCATTGCATCGCAAGAAGGTAAAAGTTTTGAATCTTCGGCGCTGTCAGTTTTGCCCATGCTCAAGGGAGCATTCTCGATTGTCTTTATGGATGAACAAACTTTGTACGCAGCCCGCGATCGTCACGGTGTACGCCCACTTGTCATTGGAAAACTTGATCATGGTTGGGTTGTTGCATCTGAATCTGCAGCCCTAGATATAGTCGGTGCGGCCTATGTACGCGAAGTTGAACCCGGAGAATTTATTGCAATTGATGCCGACGGACTTCGATCACATCGTTGGGCAGAGGCAACACCTAAAGGCTGCATATTTGAATATGTTTATCTTGCCCGACCAGATACCGCTATTGCCGGCCGTAATGTGCACGCAACTCGAGTTGAACTTGGCGCACAACTAGCGCGCGAACACCCAATCGAAGCTGACATTGTTATACCGGTTCCTGAATCTGGAACTCCGGCAGCTGTTGGATATGCGCGCGAATCTGGAATTCCTTATGGCGCAGGATTAGTAAAGAATTCTTATGTCGGCCGTACTTTTATTCAACCGAGCCAATTGATTCGCCAGCTTGGTATCCGCTTGAAGCTAAATCCACTTCGTGAAGTTATCGAAGGAAAACGTGTCATCGTTGTCGATGATTCAATCGTCCGAGGAAATACACAACGCGCTCTGGTGAAAATGTTACGCGAAGCAGGTGCACTTGAAATTCACGTACGTATCTCTAGTCCACCAGTAAAGTGGCCGTGTTATTACGGAATTGATTTCGCCTCTCGTGCGGAATTGATTGCCGCAGGGCTCGAAGTAGATGACATTCGCCGATCAATCGGCGCCGATTCACTTGGTTACGTTTCCATGGAGGGCCTCATCGCGGCTACGACCATCGCCGAAGACCGGCTTTGCACAGCTTGTTTTAGCGGGCAGTATCCAATTCAAATTCCAGCCGATATTTCAGCTGGTAAGCATTTGCTTGAGATTGTGAATAATCACGAATGAGCACTTATTCAGAAGCTGGCGTGGATATTGATGCCGGAGATATCGCTGTTCAATTGATGAAGAAACATTTGGCTTCGGCTCGTCGCCCTGAAGTTGTGGGAGATATTGGTGGGTTTGCAGGTCTCTTTGATATTTCTGCCGCAAAATCGATGAAGCGTCCACTTCTTGCAACTTCCACTGACGGGGTAGGAACAAAGACTGAAATTGCTCGCGCCCTTGGTAAGTACGACACCATTGGCGAAGATCTAGTGGCAATGGTTGTCGATGATCTTGTTGTGTGTGGAGCAGAACCATTGTTTATGACCGATTACATTGCAGTGGGCAAAGTTTTCCCAGAGAGAATTGCAGAAATTGTTTCTGGAATAGCCCGTGGTTGTGCAAAATCAGGAACATCTTTAGTTGGCGGAGAAACAGCGGAACATCCAGGTTTACTTGGCGAGGATGAATTTGATATTGCTGGGGCTGCTACGGGCATAGTGGATGCAGATAATTTACTCGGCGAGCATCGTGTTAAAAAAGGCGATGTCTTAATTGCAATGCCCGCTAGTGGATTTCATGCAAATGGTTTTTCACTCGTCCGCCACATCATCAAAACTAAGAATCTTTCACTTGATTATGTTGTAAGTGAGTATAACAAAACTGCTGGAGAGGTTTTCTTAACTCCTACAGAAATCTATTCACTTGATTGCCTTACCCTCTACAAAGCTTTGCGAGATGATATGCACGCATTTAGCCACATCACTGGCGGAGGTATCGCTGAGAACACCGCGCGAGTAATGCCGGCGCACTTAACTGCAATGTATGATCGCTCCTCTTGGTCGTTGCCGGTTGAAATGGAATTTATGGCCAATTTAGGAGGCGTCCCACAGAAGGATATGGAACGCACCTGGAACTGTGGAATAGGTATGACGGCCATCGTTGCGCCATCGCAGGCCGATCGAGCCCTTCGTACCTTGGCCGCGCGAGGAATGAAAGCCTGGGTTACGGGAGTAGTGGCTGAGCGTAAAAATGGCGAAAACGGGTCCACTTTGGAAGGCACCTACCAAGCGCGGTAACCTACATCCCTGTAGAAAAGCGCAGATAGATAGTTAGATAGGAGGTCCGCCCATGGGTCGTGGCCGACAAAAAGCAAAAGCAACTCGTGTTGCACGTGATCTGAAATATTCAGCACAAGATATGGATCTGGAAAGTCTTGCCAAAGAACTTCACGGTGCTACTGGCGAGGATCAAAATCCTAAAGACGACGATCCGTTCGCCGAAGGCAACTACATTCGTCGCGCGTAATTAGATGCGCCCAACTCCGTACGTTGCTTCTCTTCGGGTTTACGAACCCATTACTTCATTTGAACCTGTCGAACAATTGCGTTGGAATTCTATTCCCATCACAACTTCTACTGGGCAAGAAGAACAAGAGCGAGCACTGGCGCGAACAATTACCGTTGAACCCCCATCACTTCGCCCTGATGGAGCTCACATCATTGAATTTGAAGGCGCTCGCTATGTTGCGCCGTGGTCAACGGCCACTCGTTGTTGGACAGCGCTTGATTCATTTAAGGATTCCATTCCTGCCTCGATAGTTCGCTATTTCGTTCCATCGAATATGGAAGAAGCTATTCTCATTAACTCAGAAATTATGGAAGATAAAATTCCACACATTTTGACTGAAACGTGGTTAATTCCGCCACGCTGGTTTGGTCTCTTTGAGGCGAATGAAAGATTGCGTGCACGTACCGATGATGGTCCGTATGTAGTTCATAGAACGTCAATCGCGAATGCTAAAAAGCGCTGTATGCGATTGCATGAAATTGTTGTAGCGTCATTTGGTGAAGGCCCGGTTGAAGGGGAAATCGCCGATTTGCTTGAATGGTTAGATCTTTTTCATCCAGATTCACTTGTGGAATTAGATTACGGCGGCCTTGCAATATTTATGGAGCTTGCCCTTCAAGACGAAGGTGGTCTTGAAGCCGATACATCTGTCGAAGATTTACATCATTCACTTCGTGGCCTTGAACAAGGAAATGGAGCGATGGCCGGACAGGGATATGAGGCTTTGATTAGTCGCTGGCGGAAAATCTCCGCTTTTGAACAGTCTTCTTGATAATAAATCTGCGCCTCACGCTCAATTCGCTCAATAAGCTCAATTCGCTAGAAATTGCACTTGTCAGTATTGCTTTCGCACCGGAATACTTCCACCCATAAGGTTCATATCGGACATTTTGATTTTGGATGCTATCGGGAGGAGGCAGTACATGAGTGAACAAGAAGTATTGCTGACACCTTCAGAGGTGGCGCACCTTTTTCGTGTAGATCCAAAGACAGTTACTCGTTGGGCGAAAGCCGGCAAGCTAACATCGATTCGAACATTGGGCGGCCACCGCCGCTACAAAGAGTCTGAAGTAAAGGCTCTTCTCAATACAGTTGTTAAGGAAGGTTAATGATGGCCGAGAAACCAAAAGAAGATCCAAAAGAAAATCCAAAAGAGAAAATGCGTCAAGCGTTAGAGAAAAAGAAGAACGGCAGCGGAGCTGGGCTTCAAGGTGGTCCTGCTGGTGGTTCTAAAGTTGGCGGAAGCCAAGCCGGTGGCGGAGCTCCAAAGATGTTCCGTCGCAAATCCGGATCTGCCTGATTCACTAACCCTCCCTGCTTATGCAGATATCCAACTTTGATTACGCACTTCTTTTTATTGCGACCTTTGCACTAGTTGGAGTTCTCACTCCACTGGCACGAAAGGTTGCAATTCGACAAGAAGTTTTCGATGCGCCAAATGTCGCCCACAAAACTCACAAGGAACCCGTTCCATATCTTGGCGGAGTTGCAATCATTCTTGGTATCGGAATTATTTCTTTTTTAGCGTTCATTTTTCGAGATGGAACGTCAAAGAATTTCTGGTTAGAAACTTCCGTAATGGGACCCGCCTTGATTCTTGGAATCATTGGGCTGTGGGATGACTTAAAGAATCTGTCACCCCTCCCGCGATTTATTGCTCAATCTCTTGCTGGAGTTTTTACGTCAGTGATTCTGATTGCAGGAAACACCGTAGGTACTCCGACTTCATCCAAGTTCTTAGATGCAATCATTACAACTCTTTGGATTGTAGGAATCTGTAATTCGATTAACTTCTTTGACAATGTTGATGGGGGAGCCGCAGGAACGGTTGCAGTTTCATCTACTGCTCTTGCAATCCTTGCTTTCAACGGTAATCAATATTTAATTACCGCTCTTGCTACCGTGACATCTGGTGCGATGATTGGTTTTCTTTTATGGAATAAGAGTCCAGCCCGCATTTATATGGGGGATGCCGGTGCGCTTTTTCTTGGAGTGCTAATCGCTACCCTGACTATTCGCCTGCATCCTGATGCGCAAACAAAGTGGACCTCCTTTGCTACGCCGGTTTTACTTCTTGCCGTTCCCATCATGGACACTTCCGTTGCTGTGCTGACACGATTGCGACGCGGGGCTTCACCTTTTCAAGGTGGCCGCGATCATCTTTCACACCGATTGGTTCGTGCCGGACTCACACGTCCAGCCTCAGCAGTGACCTTATGGGTGCTTTCTGGGCTCTTTGCTTTGTGCGCGGTTCTGATTCCGCTGACCAACAAATCAACTGAAGAACTGATTGTGGGCGTGGCGGCAGTCATTTGGGTAGTCATATTCGGTTTCTTTCTGCAGACAGATGATGAATAATTCCGACCATGGCTATTAAGCGTCTTCATCCTCATGCAGAGCGATTGCTTGCTTCTTTTTTAGCAATTTTAATTGTCTATGGAGTGATTATCGGGTTCTCATCGCGAAGTAATACTTCATCAAGCGACGCTCTAGATACAAAGCTTTCAAGTTCAATCTCACAGAAGCGCATAAATGTTTACACACAAATTAGTTCAGTTGATCCATTAAAGGGTGAAGCACGAGCGCGCGTTGAACCATGGCCGCTTGATGAATCACTTGGTTATCCGTATCGAAGTGGATGGATGCCTAAACAAGATATTGCACTTCACGTTGACGCTGTTATTGGATCAAGTGCTAAAGGCGACAACCTTTATGTATTTCCAAAGGATGTGCCAACAGGCGGAATTGATGTAGTCCTTGATGAGAAATCTGGAAGTGCTTCATCAAATGTTTCGAGATATCCATTTGACTCGTACACTTTTGAAGTACCAATGAGTGCCACATATACGGATGCAAAAGGAGCAACACAGGATCTTCCAATCCTCCCTCAGGATTACACAAAAGCGATTGATACTTTTCACGTTGATATGAAACACGTACTCTGGACAGATTCAAATCGCGTGATAACAAATAATGACAAGAAATCAATTAAGGATGCTACTGGCGAATACAACGCAGGTATTGCGAACTCGGTATTCACGGTCAGTCGCTCATCTTCTACTCGAATTTTGACATTCATTATTTTGATTTTGATGCTCACTGGACTTGCATCTGTAACAACGATGGCGCTGATGGTGGCGAGTACGAAGCGTCCCCCTACACTTTCAGCTCTTACGTGGGCGGCGGCACTCACCTTCGCACTTATTTCATTGCGTGGTCTTTTCCCGGGTTCTCCACCGGTGGGAATCCTTATCGACAAAATTGTTTATTTTCCAACACTCTTAATTACCTTGGTTTGCTCGCTATCGATTTTGGTCATCTGGACTCGTCGCGACGATTATGTAAATTAGCATGAGCAAGAAGAACGAGGTTGAGTTCACCATTTGGTTGCGTGAGCGCCAGACAGTTCTCCTTCGTGCCGCAAAGGCAATCTGCTTTGATACACAAAATGCTGAAGATGTATTACAAGAGGCGCTGACAGACGTTTTTCAGCGCTGGGCCAAGGTAAGTGCTCATGAAAATCCTGAGGCATATGTCATTCGAGTAATGGTTTCAAAGCATGCAGATATGCGTCGTAAGTGGGCTCGTCGGCGTTCTGAAAAAGAGACAACTTTTGAATTAGCGGAAAGCGTCCTCCAGATTGCAGATCAATCAGATGACGTGGTGCAGCGCCTACTGGTGCAATCTGCGCTCAAATCCTTATCTGCAATCCAGCGCGCTGTTTTAGTTCTTGTGTACGAACACGGATTAGTACTTCGCGAAGTGGCAGAAGTCCTAGAGATTCCTATGGGCACTGCTGCATCGCATTTAGCCCGCGGAAAAGCCGCCGTAGCCGCGTACCTAGATCTCGTTCCCGAATTTGAGAAGTCCATAAAGAAGGAGCTACCTTCAGCTACTTCGAAATCTTCATATGAAAATAATGTTGCAGAGATAGTTTTTGGAGAGGTGGTGGATGATGAGTGAAGTAGATCCATTAATCCGCCGCGAACTTCAGTGGATGGCTCTTGGTGTTCTTGAAAATAAAGACCTGGCAACGATTATTGTGGCGAAAGCAAAACGTCGCCAAATTCGTAAACTTTTTATCGCACTGGGTTCGGTTTTGGCAGTAACCGTAATTTCTACGGGAATTTATGCAATCTTTATAAATAATTCTACAAGTGTGACCATCGTCGGTAGCGCCGCAGATACTGGCGCAACCGGTTCACATGATTCTTCAGCGATAGCGGCACAGCAGATAACAGGATTAATTTCTGATTATCCAATCACTTGGGAGCAATCTATTGGTGACCTTGGCGCCATTTCTAAAGCTGCTGGGCTCGGTGACACGCTCAGCGGACTGACTGCTACAGGCCTAAAGGTGCAATGGACGCGTTGTTCAAGCGGTGTTTGTCCAACAACTTGGATTCTTAATGTTAAGAACAATACGCAAGATATTGTTTCGGCTGCCCCAGCTCTAATGATTTATGTTGATCATGGTCCACTCACTTCTTCTTCCAGACCGGTCACGGTTACATCAGGTTCCACGGCATTGCTCGTGTTCACCTTTCCAGAATTCGCAAAAGGTCTTACAGTTAGCGCCAATTCAACATGGCAATGGAACTGGTTCTTAACAGTTCCGCGCTAATATTCAATCAATTAACGGAAGGCAAATTGTGAAAACCAACATGAAGAATTCACTTGTTGCAATTGCAGCGTTTTCTGCTGCGTCTTTGGTGCTATTAGTGCCATCGGCTCATGCTGCAATTACACTTCCAAAAGGCTCCTGGCCCGTATGTGCCAGTGCAACTGATGCCTATTGCATTGAATCAGTAACTCTCACACCTGAAGGTGGCAAACCATCAACACTTTCTTACGGGGCTTCTGGAACAGCTGCTTCAAATCCTGATGTTACTTCTGGCAAGGCGCTAGCAGGCCGTTGGGGATCAGCGGATTGGAGTGCCGCCACTCTTGGTGCTGCTGGGTATGATGGACTATTCGTGGATGCACATCAAGCTAACGACTACGTCCCGTGGGTTTATGTAGATGTACAACCAACTCTAGGTTCAGCTCTCGCCGTTCAATCTGCGAACAAGAATTATGCGGCAAACCTTGATAAGAATATAGCAATTGGTATAAAGCTCCATCTTGGAACTATTAAAACCGGAGTGACATTTGGCGTTGGCCAAGATGTAACCACAGTTATTGCCGATTCAAGTGGCCTCGGTTCTATTCTTATCGATGGCTACCCAACCACTGTTCCCGTCGCAGGTTCTTCAAAGGATTGCAAAGGAAATACTGGAAAAGCGATGGCACTTGTTAATCAATTCCAAAGCGTCATCGTTCCTCAGAATGACCCACTTGGTTTTGGTCTAGATACAGCTGCTGGAAACCTTTACGTAGGGTCAAATGGAACGTGCTCACTTTCAACTCCGGTGTGGAACCCAGATACAAAGCATTTCCGCTACACATCCAGTGCGCCTGCTCTTTCACCTGATGGGTCAAAAACAAATAAGGGTTTTTATCACGCGGTTATTTCATTCGCTGATGCAAAAGCGTATTGGGGGCTAGCAAAGCCACAAGATGCTGCCCAGGCTCTTGCCGTTTCCATCATCACCAGCGCCGGTGGTTCAACAGCGGCGATTGCGAGCGTTTCAGCGAAGAACAATTTCATCACTATCGATACAACCAATTTTGATTTCCCAGATGCCCAATTAGATATCGCTTTGAATCCGACCTACAACGGCACAAGCGCCGGTCCAGATGCGACGGCTACTAGCGCCGCCGCCAAGGCCACTGGAAATAGCGCCGCCGCCAAGGCCAATCAGAAGATTAAGGCCAACGTCTCCAACACCACCACGATTACCTGCGTGAAGGGGAAGTCGACCACCAAGGTCTCAGGCGTGAAGCCAATCTGTCCAAAGGGCTACACAAAAAAGTAGGCTTAATTCACAAAGGTTTCCCAATTCTCTGACTATTAAAACCCCTTGCTAGCGCATAAATCCGGGCAGAATACGCGGTGAGGAAAGCAGATGCCATATCCATGGCAACACCTCATACCTATAGGGGGATTTACGTGCGCAACATTTCATTCAAGCGCGGCACAGTTGTTGCCGCCGCGATCGCGCTTCTTGTGTCAGGCATCTTGCCGTCACATGCAGCGACGCTTCGCGTTCCAAAGACATCATGGGCAGCATGTGCTGTTCAAAATGGTACTTACTGTGTTGAGTCAGTAACTATCACAACCGCTCAAGGAAAAATTGTTCCTTTGCAGTGGGTTAACTCAGGTGTTGCAGTTCCTGCAGCCCAACCAAACAATGGTGTTTCGTTTGCACCTGTAGCAAAAGTTGTTAATGGTGTTGTTAAGGGCAACGGCTGGTGGATGGATCAATACCAGCGCGACGCTCTCACATCGGGAACCGCTTCCTACTTTGATATTTCTTCTTTGATTGGCGGAACAGGCTATCCAGAAATTGGAGCAAAGTACGATTCCACAACAAAGAGTTACGACGTTACACGTCCACAAGATTCTTTCGGTCAGATCATCGATTGCTGGGATCCAGTAGCAAACCAATCACACAAAGCAAAATTTGGTGATTGCTTCAAGGGTGCTATCGCAGCTGTTAACCAAGGTGAAGTTAAGTTTATTTTCAATTACAGTTCACAAGCAGAAGCTGTTGCGGCAGCAAAAGACTTTACTGCTGCAAAGTGGGTTGATCTTAAGGACCTAGCAGATCAAGGCCAACAGCCTGTATTTAATTCAAAATACGATGCAACTGCAAAGACTTTCTCTAAGACAGAGCCTTTGTACACACCAATCTGGGTAACAAACAATTCTTTGGTTAATGGATGGGCTGTTGCTGGTACACCAGCGACCGCGCCTTCAACAGGTAACACTGTCCCGGCAGCCACAGCTACACCAGACCCAAGTGCATCACCTTCACCTTCCGCTGCAGCGGGAACAGCAGATGCTGTAACTGCTACAGATTCATCAGCACCAAGTGCTGACGGTGTTGCTCCTGCGCCACTTGCTCCAAATGAGCAAACAACAGTGCAGGCACCAGTTGAAGCTGGACGCGCACTTGCGGGACGTTGGACATCACCACTATGGAACTCACTTGGTCTTGGATCACTTGGTTATGACGGACTTTTCGTTGATGCGAAAGCAGCAAACGAATTCGTTAACCACGTCATGATTGACGTTGTTCCAACACTTACTGGCGCAGACAACAAGGCAAACCTTGCTGGACAACCAGGAAACAAGTCATATGCAGTAAGCCTTGACTCTAACATCGTGATTTCAGTATCAGTTCGCACTGGTGATATTCACACAGGTGTAACTGTTGCAGTTGGTGTTGACACAACTGTTCAAACAGAAAATCATGGAGACTACACAAAGCTCACAGTTACAGGAACAGCAGTAAACGTTCCACTAGCTAAGACTCCTGCAGATTGCACAGGCGAAGCAGGTGTTGCCAAGGCTCTTGTCCGTCAGTTCCAGACATTGATTGTCGTGCAAAATGACACCGCAGGATTTGGTGTCGATGGCACAACAGGAAACATGTATGTGGGATCAAACGGCGTTTGCTCATTGACAACTCCTACATGGGATCCAGCAAACAAGACATTCTCTTGGACAGCTGCGGCTCCACACTTTGCACCAGATGGAACAACTCAGAATCGCGGTTTCTACAAGGCCGTTATTCCGTTCCAAGATGCAGCAGTTCTATGGGGTCTCACAAATCCAGCTGACGCAGCAACAGCTCTCACAGTTTCTGTAACAACAGAAGCCGGTGGATCTACAGCAGCAATCAGCACAGTCTCTGCGAAGAACGGAAATATCATTATTGATACTTCTGGCTTCGGATACTCAAAGCCAAAGTTGATGATCAAGATCAAGAAGGGCTACAAGCCTTCTGCTAAGAAGATCTCAACACTTCCAGCTCCTAAGTACACAATCACTTGTGCACTCGGTGCTACAACCAAGAAGGTAGTTGGAACAGCTCCAGCTTGCCCTAAGGGTTATGTGAAGGTTGGCGCACGCCGCTAGTTCTACTAGTAAGGCGTAACACGTAATACCCCGAGGGAAATTGTTCTCCCAGTCTTGAAACCAAGACTGGGAGAACACCCCAATTTAGAGAACCATCCATTCCCAGGAGGCAGCATGAAGAAAAAGACTTTTGTCGTATTCGCACTTGCTGTATCACTCCTCTTGCCAACTTTGGCCACTGCTGACTCAGCAAATACAGGCCCAAGGATCAATCTATCCTGCGGCACGGTCCCTGGCGGAACAGCAACAGACGCATCATCGCAAAAGCAAATGATCTGTAAGGATGACCGCGGAGTACTTACTTGGCAATCCGCAGATGGGACCATCTCAACGGAAAATCTTGGATTTCAACAATCAGATTACAAAGCTCTCAACAATGAGCAATGGATGCCACAGCGCCCGGTAGAAGCTGGACAAGGAAAACAAGGACTTGTCGTTAGCGAAAAATTGGTGAATGGCGCAACCTATTCTTTTTATCAACACATGAATTTAGATTCATCTGGCAAAGTCACACAGGTAATTGCGTGTACTTCGACAACAGATGCTCGCTGCGCTTTCACTTCAAGCAGCCGCGAATTTGCCCAATCCATTATGCCAATGTGCGCATCGACAGCCGCAACTGATTGCGTTGAAGCAATTACAGCTACGGATTCTTCCGGCAAGGCTCTTCAGGTCACCCAGGCGGATACATTTCCAGCGACAAATCCTCAATACTTCACTGGGGACTCTTCGGTCTTCCTCCCTAATGGTGGCGGTTCGATTCTCATAAATATCCCCGATGCACAGCACGATGGCGGCACGCAGTACATGGCAACCGTTCTTGTCCGCTCTCAAAGAGATTCAGCAACAAAATTTAATCTTCAAGGCATATCCGCAAGCATGCAGGCAGTAAAGATTATTAATGGTCGCTACTTCGATCAGCTGCTTTCAGAAGATGCAAGTCTTTACCACGATGCGAACAGAAATATTGGGTTGAATGCAAGTGCGAGTGACATGGGGTGTATCAGCATGAGCTCCACCCAATGCGCTTCGGCGTTCCCATTGCCAACAGATATCCGTTTTGGTATTAAGTACCGCCTCTCTCGCCAACTCCAAGGCTGGTTCCACGGGCGTATGAAATCCCCAGAGACGACTATCAAGACTTCAACAAGTGGGACCCAAATTTCAGTGAATGCACTTCCAATTAAAGTGCCTTCAAATCAGGCTTATGTTTCCACATCTGATCTCCCAAAGAGCATTATTGACTTCTATAACAAGCACTCTTTCTGGGCAGGCTCAAGTGTTCGTTGGCCAACTAATGGGCAGCAAGGCGCTGATCTCACTCCACAGGAGATGACTTTAGAAGGATTAAAGAACATTACTTATAGTCACATTCTCTCTGGATATAACACAACAGGCATGGAGGAGTATTTACTTTGGCTCCCACTTTTCAAGGATGTCGCAACCGTTGAGCCAACCGAGTGGTCGTTTCGCACAATGGAAAATAACGGCAACGATCAAATGGGCAAGTGCGCAACGCAAGCAAGCGGCCCCGCAGGGTTGGTCATGACTAATGCATCTGTATATCTCGATGGCCCACCAGAGTTCAACACAGCAGAAGGATCTCTTCAATACAAGGTCGCTGCAACGCACTTTGAACCGGATGGGAAAACGCCATTCCTCGGAACTTATGACCTTGTCATGGATTCAAAAGTTGCACGTTGCCTCTACGGCTTCACAAGTGCACCGATTAAGGCTTCCGTATCCGTCGTTTCATCCGATGGAAAAGATAGCGTTGCCACATCCATCATCACCGAAAAAGATGGATACCTATACTTTGGTGCATACGGATTCACATTCTCAAATCCAACGGTGAAAATTAAATTGTCGCAAGACGCTCCACCGGTGGTCGCCAAGTCAACCGGAAAGCAGACCACGATTACCTGTGTGAAGGGTAAGACAACTAAAAAAATAACCGCCACTAAACCAACTTGTCCGAACGGATACAAGAAGAATTGAGTTTAAAAATTTTTAAATCAAAGCTTTCATTTTTTTTACTTATCCCAGTGTTTGCTGGAGTCCTCATAAGTCCCACTGCGGCGGCGCCTACAGCAGTTACATACGCACCGGGAGATGCATTTCAGTTAGTGAGTAATCAAGGAGTAGGCGTCCATAACATTTATTTTCAGGATGAGTCTGGGAGTCATGGAAATGGTGGCGGCGGAAATCACAGCTATCTAATAGACAGTAAAAAGTACGGTTTTCGAATGCCTTCTGATCCAACCTGTACATCTTTAGACGATAGTAAATGTGCTGACACAACAAATTTCCATTGGAACTCGGTACTTCCGCTTTGCGTGCAGGCAAGTGATATCAACTGCCTCGAGGCTTTCGGAGAAGTTAAAGCGGATGGATCTATGAATCCTGGCTCCTTTAAGAGCAATTTTCCAAGCAAAGCACAGAATGCTTATGATGGTGATGTTGCGCGTAAATTGCCTACAGGCGGAACAACAAGCGTCTATTCCTTAACGGGTTCAGACGGATCAACCACAACATTCATGGTGAGTGCATATCTCTCTGGTTATTACCACCGAGGTGATGCGACAACATCGGTGAGCGGATTTAACCTCAGTATTGTGCCTGTGGTTATTACCCCGGCTCTTAATCCAGGTCCATGTATTACAAATGAAACTTATTCCGGATTACATGGTGGAAAATGCCATGACAATGGCTTTGTGGAAATGTTTCAATCGCTAGGTTCAACTGATTCCTGGTGGGGAGAGGCGGGAGGCCAAGGTGCTGATTGCAGAAATGGCGCATCACAACTTGCTGCGGTTGCACACTTTGACAAATTATGCGCAAAGCAGATTGCCTTTCCAGTTAATCAGAAATTATTTGTAAAGCTACGCTTAAATGCAACTCCAACTGGATGGATGCACGGCCGTTTAACTGATCCTCTTATTACGATCAATAAAATCGATGGTGGCAATGAATATACTTTCATCGGATCGCCTGTCCTTGTTCCAGTGTTGTATAAAGACTATTTTTGGAAAGATATTCCTGAAACCATCCGCAGCCACTACAACCCAACTAATGGTGTGTTTGAAGGCGTTCAGTGTGATGGATTTACAACAGGAAAATTTGTTTCTCAAGAGGATTTTAAGAATCCCCTTATTCGTAACTTCACTGAGAAGCCTTGTGCGTCCGGAACCGTAGGAATCAAAGAGCTCAATGTTTGGCTTCCGGAGTTCAATAATACTGCAACGGCAACGCCATCTGTCTGGAACGTGCGCACGATTAGCGACCAAGAAACCCAGGGAGCAAATAAGTGTTTTAACGATCCAAACCAATTGACTGGAATTGTTACAACTAATTCAACTCAGTATTCATCAGGCCCACCAAGTTTTAATGCGACAACAGGAACCCTCGATTACCAAGTTGCCTCACCCCACTTTATGCAGGATGGAACAACTCTCTTTCGAGGTGTATACAACCTTGTGATGCGTTCTAATGTTGCTCGTTGTTTATACAGCTTTTCAAATGCTCCAGTCCGCGCCACAGTTTCAGTTATTGGTGCCTCAGGTGATCCCGAAGTTGCAACAGTCATTGTCGGTGAGAAAGATGGATGGTTATATCTGAGTGCAAATAACTTTGAATTCTCCTCGCCAACAGTTCAGGTGAAACTTT
>Ga0136642_1000384_pt1 | contig 24633 bp, 18 predicted proteins | sample LowCatLa1302831Y_FD_115313 | JGI IMG/M metagenome (GOLD analysis project Ga0136642, IMG submission 115313) | Freshwater microbial communities from Lower Cathedral Lake, Yosemite National Park, California, USA - 13028-31Y | ecosystem: Environmental > Aquatic > Freshwater > Lake ... | reverse complement strand
TCTACCGAGGACCGAAGGGCGAGTCCCGCCGTGCGGTGATGCAGACGTGCGGCGATGACGCCAACAGATCACCGCTTGACGGGCTTCCCGTCATGAGCGACTTTAACAGCGTGCCTAACCCAGCCAAACCGACAACCATGCCGGAACGTCCAACCAAGGGTGCCGAAATCGGTTCTCGTTTGCGGTCGCGAACGAACAAGCTCTCGGACACGGCGCGTGAATCCGCTAGGCTGAGGGGGATGCAGTTAATCTACGGCAATGGCAGCGGCCACAAAGTCCACGCTCCTAGCCGTTGATACGAATTTCCTCCTCGATCTGGCCGCGGACACTGCGACGGCGTGAGAAGGGTTGGAGACGGTGGAGCGGCGCTTACCTGAGCCAGTGAACTTAGCCCTCGCTAGGAGCTTCGTCCATCACCCTTCGATCTTCATTTGCCCATCGGTTTTCGGCGGGCAAGCTCAACACGAAGTTCTTCGAGCGTTACGACTTTTGGCGCATAACCAGAGGTTTTTAGCAGGGAAAAATGTTGTTCATCTGTCACAATGAAATCGGCCTGCGCTGCAATCGCGCAGTCGACGAACTTGTTGTCGTCCGGATCGGCGGTGATGACACGAAACTGGAAGGTTGATTCGGTCCGATGGAAAGTTCCATGGAGTGCCTCCAAATGCTCGAAGAGCACCGCAATTTAGTTCCAGCGCTCCCGACCCGAAAGTCGCGTAATCACTTCCTCGTATTCGAGCAAAATCGCCTTGGAAACGGAGAGTTCCAAGTCCCCCGTCAAAAGAGCGTTTTTGATGTCAGCGAAGTGACTCCGATTGCCGAAAAGAGGAAGCAGCGAGTTCGTGTCGAGACAGACCCTCACGAATAGGGATGCTGTCGACGCACCGCTCGGACCGCCTCAGCAACCTTGTCAGGCGACAGACGGCCTGCCGCACGATCCGCGTCGAAACCCAGATCAATCTGGTCCGCCAACTCAAAGAGTCTCAGTTGTTGCAGCAACCGGTTCAGAACTTCCAGACGCGACGGCTCCATTCGGTCGATCTCCTGGTGGAAAAAACGCCGTAGGTCTTCGGGATTGGCAGTCGCAGCTTGCATACCTCCAACCTTAACGCGGTCGCGATTGATGACAAGCTTCGGCGCGCGGCTCCAGTCCGGCGACTCTTGCCGCACGTGATGGCGGCGCCGACAGCGGCTACGCATCCATCTTCAAATCTTTCCAAGGGACTTTCTGCACTCTTTTCCACCGCAATCAAACTACCTGCCGAAAACACGTTTTTGTTTCTGAAATCGAGGGCCGGGCGTGTTGCCATGACTGTCGTCAGTGGCGAGGGCATCGAAGACCGTGGGCGGGCCCGGTAAGGCAGGCGATGAAAGGGCGGTTGGGGTCGGGGTCGCGGCCCGGTGGGAGTCGCCGGAGCTCCGCGCATCGGATTCCGATGCTTTGCTCCGGCGCGTCCGGCCGCAGGGCCGGCGCGCCTTGCTGGGGCGCCGGCGGCCCCAGCCCCCGTGCTTCTGCCCAAACGCAGAAGTTAGGATTGGGCTGCCGAAGGCCGACATGGCACGTCCACCGTGCCAACACGATGTTCCGGAAAGCGTCCTGACGGGCTTCTGCTGTTTAGGGCTCGGACCGCCTCAGGGGGCGACAAACCCCGCACGAAGGCGCGCGAGTTCCCGGGTCGCGAAATTCCTGATTTTTTCCGATTTCGATTGGGCAAGATCGGTCGGCAGCGCGGCGGAAAAATCAAAATCATGTTCGCGCGCCTGAGTCTTCGCCCGCGGTGAGGCCGCCAGGTTCGCAAAATAGCGGATCGAGGCGATGGCATCTCTTTCAGTGATCGTGCCCGATTCTGCGGCCATGACGCGGTCGGCAAAATTTAACCGGGTGATCGGGATGAGCAGCCGGATGTGCCGGGCGTCGTTCGGCCGTTCCGTGACTTTGAACGAAGCGAGCGTGGCAATCTTCCCTTTGAGGAGGGGCGCCGGTTCAAGCAGGCGAACATTGCCCGACTGCGCGGAATGGATGACGGCCGACTTGGCCAGATCCTCGTGCGTGAGGCCGTAGACGTCTTTGAGGACCTCAACGCGCAACGGCTCATCCTTGCCGGGAATTTCTTTCGTGAGCAGCGCAACGGCGTGCGTGCGGGGCTCGTCGTAGAACTGGCATTTCCAGCCCGTGCGATCGCGAATTGCAACGACTGTTCGGCGATCGGCCCAAACGTCACCGTCCTTGCTCACAAACGGGCGGAACGCTGCTAACTCAGGCGCACGGGCGGAGTAGAATTCGGCCCAAAGGTTGACCGCCTGTCCGCCGATGATTGTGGGTTGTGCTGGATCGGCGAAAACCGCCGCAAACTCACCAGGGAGGTGGTCAGGCATAGCTCGCAAACGAAACTATCCGGGCCGAACGGGGAGACAGCCGCAGTGCCGAGTTTTCTTTTTGCAGTTGCGCGGGAGTCGCAAGGTTTAAGCGCAACTTCGCGTCATCAAACGCACGTCGCTGTTTTTTCCACGTCTGAACATCCGCCACGGTGGCACGACGCAGGGCCGGCGCAGACCGCGAGGGGTCAGCACGAAGGATCTGAATGTATCGGGCCGTTCGGTGGGCGTGAGCCATGACACCCGGAGCCTAGTCGGCACGATAACGAGGTCAACCGGCTTTCGGGGAGCGGCGGCGTTCCCGTCGGCAGGCCGGGTGCCGCCGAGCGCGCAGCCGCGGCGACAACTATTTCATCCAGACGGAGGTCGTTTCATCCCTTGAAATGGGGCGCGGATTGAGAAAAGTATCACAATATTCGTTACGATAATTTTTCTACAGGGGTTTTCTACAGGTGGGGCCGTTTTTTGGCCGTTTTTGAGGAAATTTGGGAGACCCCAAAAACGCCTCTTATCGCCTTTTTACCTCTGAAAAACGCACATGGGCGGAGGTGGAGAAAATTCGGAGAAAACGCCTCCTAGTGGTGTGAAGCAGATGCTCTAACCAACTGAGCTAAGCGTCCCTCTAATCGATCTGTCAACATGCCCCTCCCCATCGGCCGAATCAATCCTGTTTTCTAAAACGAGTGTTTCATTTCGGTTTATTTTGTTGAGGACCGGCGCTATTTTTTTGTAACCACCGCTCGCTTTCTGCTAGGCACGACCGTACGACAGATTTCGCACAACATGCCGTCACAAGCATGTGCCGAGCAATGCTCCCGACCGTAAAAAATGATCCGCAGATGCAGGGCATTCCAATGCTCACGTGGAAAAAGTTTTTTTAAATCCGCCTCTGTTTGCTCTACGTTTTTGCCGTTCGTTAATTTCCAACGCTGAGCCAGTCGGTGTATGTGCGTGTCCACTGGAAACGCCGGCACGCCGAACGCCTGCGCCATCACGACGCTCGCAGTTTTGTGCCCTACTCCGGGCAACGCCTCCAACTCCGCAAAACTCGCTGGCACCGCCCCCTGGTGACGCTCAATTAACAACCGCGACAGCTCCCGGATCGCTTGCGCCTTGCGCGGCGCGAGTCCGCAGGGTCGCACGATCGCATCAATCTCCTTCACCGTCCGCTGAGCCATCGCAGCCGGCGTCGCGGCCAGTCTAAACAACGCCGGGGTCACAAGGTTCACGCGCTTATCCGTACATTGGGCCGAAAGTAAAACGGCGAGCAACAACGTGTAAGCATCCTTGTGATCGAGCGGCACCGGCGTCTCTGGATACAGTTCAGCCAAACGGCGATCGATCCACGCCGCCCGATCGACCCTAGTACAAAAAGGTTTTTTTACCCCGTGCGTTGCCATGGTCCGCAAAGCAGTCGCGCTTCGCGGTCAAAAACAAACCCTTAATAGCGGTTTCATTTTTCAAATCGCGATTGCACGGGCGCCAACGGCTTCCACTGTATATTCACACTCATGCCTTCGTCCGCCGCTCTACTCGCCCCAACTGACACCTTTGCCCGCCGCCACACCGGCGACCACGCCCCCGAAACCGCGGCTATGCTCGCGCTGCTCGGTTACGCATCGGTCGATGCGCTCGTCGATGCGGCCGTCCCGCCGCACATTCGCCGCGGGGCGCTCAACGTACCCGCCGCCCTAGGCGAGACCGCCGCCCTCGCCGAACTCCGCACGCTCGCGGGCGAAAATAAGGTCTTCCGCAATTTCATCGGTGCCGGTTACTACGACACGGCCACGCCGGGCGTTATCCAACGCACCATTCTCGAGAACCCCGGCTGGTACACCGCCTACACGCCTTACCAAGCCGAGATTTCGCAGGGTCGGCTCGAAGCGTTGCTCAATTTCCAGACGCTGGTGACCGATCTCACCGCGCTCGAAATCGCCAACGCCTCCATGCTGGACGAAGGCACGGCCGCGGCCGAGGCCATGATGATGTGCCACCGCCTCAAAGAGGGTGACGACGACGCGCAACGCAGTTTTTTTGTTTCAGAAAAATGCCACCCGCAAACGATCGATATCGTCAAAACCCGCTCCATCCCGCTCGGCATTAAGGTCGTTATCGGTGACCACCGCACGTACACGCCCGCCGCTGATTGCTTCGGAGTACTCGTGCAATACCCTGACACCACCGGCTCGATCCATGACTTCGAAAACTTCTTCGTTGCGGCGCACGCCGCGGGTGCTTTCACGATCGTCGCGACCGATTTACTCGCGCTGACGCTCCTGCGCGCACCGGGTGAATTCGGTGCCGATGTTGTCGTCGGCTCCGCCCAACGTTTTGGCGTCCCCCTCGGATTCGGTGGCCCCCACGCCGGTTTTCTCGCGACCAAAGACGCCTTCAAACGCCAGATGCCTGGCCGCCTCGTGGGTGTTTCCAAAGACGCTCAAGGCGATCCCGCTATGCGACTGGCCCTCGGCACGCGCGAGCAACACATTCGGCGCGACAAAGCCACCTCCAACATCTGCACCGCCCAAGTTCTTCTAGGTGTGATGGCTTCGATGTACGCCGTTTACCACGGCCCCACCGGCCTCGTTAAAATTGCTCGCCGCGTAAAGCTTCTCACCGAGATCCTCGCTGCCGGGCTGCGCAGCGTCGGCGCCACAGTAAACGGCGAGCCCGTGTTCGACACGCTGACAATTGGCAACGTCGCCCCCGAGCGGGTCCACGCCGCTGCGGCCGCGAAAAAAATCAATCTCCGCCGCCTCGACGCCAACACCGTTGGAGTCTCCCTCGACGAAACCACCACGATCGAAGAGGTGCAGACGATCCTTAGCTTTTTTAGCGAATCGGGCGCACTCAACCTGGCCGCCAAGGCCGAGCTCGCGACGTTCCCCGCGCCGTTTGCACGAACGAGTACGTTTCTCACGGCAGCGACGTTCAACCGTTACCACACCGAGCACGAAATGCTGCGTTACATCAAGCGTCTCGAGGCCAAAGACCTTTCGCTGTGCCACTCAATGATCTCGCTCGGCTCATGCACGATGAAGCTTAACTCGACCTCCGAGATGTTTCCAGTTTCCTGGCCCGAGTTCAGCAAGCTCCATCCGTTTGCGCCATCGGAGCAGACGCGCGGCTACGCCAAATTGTTCAAAGACCTCGAAACTTGGCTCGCCGATATCACCGGTTTCGCGGGCATTTCCCTGCAACCCAACGCGGGCTCGCAGGGTGAATACGCGGGGCTGCTCGTCATCCGCGCTTATCACGAGGCGCGCGGCCAAGGCCACCGCAACATTTGCCTCATTCCCACGAGCGCCCACGGCACCAATCCGGCCAGCGCCGCCATGTGCGGCTTCACCGTGGTCCCCGTCGCCTGCGACGCACTCGGCAACATCGACGTCGCCGACCTCACCGCCAAAGCTACCGCACACGCGCACGATTTAGCGGCGCTCATGGTCACCTACCCGTCCACCCACGGCGTGTTTGAGACCGCCATCAAAGACATCTGCGCGACGATCCATGCGCACGGTGGCCAAGTCTACATGGACGGCGCCAACATGAACGCCCAAGTCGGCCTCACTTCGCCCGGTCACATTGGCGCCGACGTCTGCCATCTTAATCTCCACAAAACCTTTTGCATCCCTCACGGCGGTGGTGGCCCCGGCATGGGCCCAATTGGTGTCGCCGCGCACTTGGTACCGTTTCTACCCGGTCACCAAGTTGTCGCACCCGTAGGCACGCAGAAATCAGCCATCGGCGCCGTCTCGGCCGCACCCTACGGCTCGGCCAGCATCCTCGTGATTTCTTGGATGTATATCCGGATGATGGGACCTGACGGCCTCAAGGCCGCGACCCAACACGCGATCCTCAAAGCGAATTACATGGCTAAACGCCTAGAGAAATTTTTTCCCGTGCTCTACCGGGGCAACGCCGGCCTGATCGCCCACGAGTGCATCATCGATCTACGTGCCTGGAAAAAATCTGGCATCGAAGTCGAAGACGCGGCGAAACGCCTCATGGATTACGGCTACCACGCGCCAACGATGTCGTTCCCGGTTCCCGGCACGTTCATGATTGAGCCCACTGAAAGTGAAGCCCAAAGCGAGCTCGACCGTTTCTGCGACGCGCTCATTTCCATCCACGGCGAAATGCAAGCCGTCGTCCACGGCGAATCCGACAAAGCCAACAACCCGCTAAAACACGCCCCGCACACCGCGAAAGTCGTTTGCGGCGACACCTGGGATCACCCGTACTCGCGCGAGACCGCGGCGTTCCCGAGCGCGTTTACCAGGCAAGCCAAGTTCTGGCCGAGTGTAGGTCGCGTCGACAACGTCTATGGCGACCGCAACCTCGTGTGCTCCTGCCTCGGCATGGAGGCCTACGCCGAAGCAAAGGCGTGAAGGCAGGAAAGTAAGGACGCGGCAGGCTAAATCTCTCAGTCAATTCACGCCGCGGTCCCACACCCAGTAACCCCGAGGCTCGCGTTCGATACTGAAAGAAGCAACCGATAGAGCACGACTCGGTGACCGGTCTATTAGAAGGCAACATCCACGGCTTAACAGGAGCTCACTCACAGGTGAAGTCGCTCGATGAACTTAACCCAAACCTACGCGAGGTTATCGGCATGATTTTGGAAGATGGTGCTCCAAGGTTAGGTGCAAAATTCGTTGGCCCGCAAAGCGTCGCCGTGGCCTAGCGATGGGAAAAGTGTCCTTACTCAAGCCCAGCGAAGTTTGTCGTTTGCTGGAGACGTTAGGATCATAGCCGCGCGACAGCGCGGATCGCACATACCGTATCGTCATGCCGAGGGACGAGGCACAACTGAACCTTGCACAATGGCTACGACACTGTACCGCCGCTTTTTGCGCCAGATTGCTAATGACATTGGGCTTCCCATCGAGGAACTGCTCAGACGCCATTAAAAACCTACGCAAGATTAGAAACATCGTAAGATTTAGGTGAGAAACGCTCGCGAGCCTTGCATTGAGCAGACTAGGCTCACTCGCTTAAAAAATTCTAGGCGCTTACACTCGTCTTGACCCAAGTGTAACTGGTGACACCTTGGATGCGATGAAGACGATCTCGATCAAACAACTCCATGCCCGCACCGGCTATTGGACTGGAATCGCCAAAAAGACCCCTTTAATTGTAACCAACCGCGGCGAGAAAATTGCCGCCCTCCAACCTTTATCCAAAGTCTCCGCTGCGCACCCCGTCTTCCAAGGCCGAGACTGGTCCAAATTACCCAAAATAGATTTCGAATCCACCGCCATGATATCGGAAGACCGTAATGCGCGTTGATTACCACCGTGTTATATTTGGATACATCCTACCTGCTGAAGCTCTACGCGCAGGAATCAGGCTCAATTGAGGTAAACGCATGGATGGTGGGGCGCAGCGAATTCGTATGCTCCCAGCATGGTAGGCTAGAAGTCATTTCCGGACTGAAACGTCACCAGCGAGAACAACGCATTGATGCCCGCGGATTTCGTCAGGCTATGCACCAATTTACCACCGACGAATCCTCCGGGCTAATCGTCTGGCTGCCGATCGATGATACTTTGATCAACCAAGCATGCACCCGCGTCGCCTCACTCCCGCCCTCCGTTTTTCTGCGCGCAGCCGACGCCCTCCACCTCACCTGCGCCTCAGACGCCGGTCTCAAAGAAATCTACAGCCATGATCGGCACTTGCTCGCCGCCGCCGCACACTTCGGAATCAAAGGCGTCGATATTATAAATTCCGTATGAAAATTATCCGCCACCTCACCCCCGCTGGCCCGGCTTACGCGGCACTACAACCCGACGGTTCTGCCCACGAAATCGCCGGCGATATCTTTGGCGATTTCCGCGTCACCGATCGCGCCATCACACCCGGTAAACACCTCGCCCCTGTCGTTCCCAGCAATCTGCCCTGCATCGGGCTCAACTACAAAAAGCACGCCGCCGAGAGCAACAGTCCGCTCCCGAAATACCCCGTGCTCTTCATTAAGAACACCGCCTCCGTCCAAAACCCCGGCGATCCCATCGAGCTTCCCGTCAAACTCCCCAGCACGAAGGTCGACTACGAATGCGAACTCGCCGTCGTGATCGGCAAGCGCTGCAAAAACGTCTCCCGCGCCGACGCCCTCGACTATGTGCTTGGCTACACCTGCGCCAACGACGTCTCCGCCCGTGACTGGCAACGTGACGGGGGTGGCGGCCAATGGTGCCAAGGCAAAGGCTTCGATACATTTTGCCCGCTCGGCCCCGTCCTCGTTACCCGCGACGAAATTCCCAACCCCAACGCCCTGCGCATCCGCACTATCCTCAACGGGGAGACGATGCAGGACTGGAACACCGACGACATGATCTTCGATGTGCCCGCGATCATCGAATTTCTCAGTTCTAGTAAAACCCTCCTGCCCGGCACCGTCATCCTCACCGGCACGCCGCATGGTGTCGGCTTTGCCCGCACCCCTCCGGTCTGGCTTAAGGCTGGCGACAGCGTTAGCATCGAAATCGAAAAAATCGGCACGCTCACCAACCCTGTAATTAACGAACCTGTCTGATCCCATTTTCATTACCCTTTACCCACGTTCAAACATGAAATCCCTACCCCGTCGTTCCTTCCTTAAAACCCTTGGTGCCGCTGGCCTCGCCGCACCGTTTCTATCGCGCAGCCTTTTAGCTGCACAACCCAGTAAGATTCTCCGTCACGCCAGCTTCGGCGCCTCCGGCATGGCGTGGTCCGACATCCAAGCTATCGCCAGTAATCCGTTCGTGAAACTTGTCGCCGTTGCTGATGTGGATCTGAACAAAGTCGCTGACGTCAAAGCCATGTTTCCCGACGTGCGCGTCTACCAAGACTGGCGCCAACTGCTCGATAAAGAACAAGGCAACATCGACTCGTGCAACGTCTCCGTGCCCGACCACATGCACGCGCCCATCGCCTATTCCGCGATGCAACTTGGCAAACACGTTTACTGCCAAAAACCCCTCGCGCACGATATCTACGAAACCCGCGTCCTGACGGAATTCGCCCGCGAGAAAAAGCTCATCACCCAGATGGGTATCCAGATTCACTCGCAGAAAGTTTACCGCCAAGCCGTCGCCATCGTCCACAGCGGCGCCATCGGCAAAGTAAAAGAAGTCCACACCTGGAGTAATAAAAAGTGGGGCGACGTCGGGGCCCCGCCCGTCTCCAGCGCGCCTGTACCGCAAGGTTTCAACTGGGACCTCTGGCTCGGCAATGCCGCCGAGCGCCCCTACGTACCGGGTTATTATCATCCGAGCAATTGGCGCAAACGCCTCGACTTCGGCACGGGCACCTTCGGTGACATGGGTTGCCATATTTTCGACCCCGTTTTCGAAGCCGTCGCGCTCACCGCGCCGCTCACAGTGCGCTCGGATGGCCCCAGCCCCGATCGCTGGAATTGGGCCACCGACGCGGTCATCCGCTACGTTTTCCCAGGCACTCCGTACACGGCGGATAAAACCGTCGCGGTCACCTGGTACGACGGCGACCAACGCCCACCCGCGGAAATCCGAGCGCTCATCGCCACCAAGAACGCCACGACGATGACGACCGTCGACGACACGGGCCGTGCCGGCAAAACTAAGCGCCAAGCTGAACCCGACCAAGGCTCGATCATAATCGGCACCGAGGGGGTGCTACTCGTACCGCACATCGCTACACCGAAACTTTTCCCCGAGGTGAAATTCGCAGATTACAAAATTCCCGAGATCGCCGGCACGCATCATTGGAGCGATTGGGCGGAAGCCATCGTGGGAGGCCCCGGAAAACCACTCGCATCCTTCGATTACTCCGGCCCGCTCACTGAAGCGGTTCTATTGGGCAGTGTCGCCGTACGCTTCCCGCAGACGACGCTCCAATGGAACGCCGCCAAGCTCCAATTCGAAAACGAAAAAGCCGCCAACGCCTACGTCCGTCGCACCTACCGTAAAGGTTGGTCGATTGCTGGATTATAAACATCATGTTGCGCGCGCTTCGTCACTCGAAGCGCGCATCAGTTATTAACGGGTAAGCCGCACTTCCATGGTGCGAGCCCAGTCGATGGGTGGTACGGGTGTAAATCCGGGTGCGGCGATTGAGAATAGGCCGTCGGTCTCGCCTGAGACTTTACGTACAGTGATCGTGTCGGGACTCGCAGTAACGGCGAGCACAAGGCCTTTTAGGCGGATTCGATCGATGGTAAGCGAAGGGAAATCTTTAGGCAGCTTGGGGTCGATGACACAGCCGTCCGCCGTGGGCGAAAAGCCCAGAAACCCACGCAACATAATCTGCGGCACGAGTAAGGATTCAAAAAATTCCCGATCGAGTCCGAGGCCACCGGCCGCACCGTCGCCTTGGAGGGCCGCGCCTTGTTTTTTGTAGTAAGCGCGGTAACCGCCACCGGCTTGGACCTCGTCGAACCACGTGGTGATTTCATGTAAGCGCTTCCAAGCTGCATCGGGTCCAGCGACTTTCAGCCGCGCGCTCAGATCCATAAAAGACCAACCCAAGACCGCTCCGCCGTCCTGCACTTGTCCGCCAAAGGTAATAGTTTCCGGCCGCGACCAACCCCAGAAATAGTAATCGACGTTGCGGCGGGTCGTACTGCGTGGGCCAAAACGAAATTTATAAATATCGGTGCCCGTCGAGGTATCGCCCGCCACGATGCGTTTGCCGTCGAGCCAATCTAAAATCGCACGAGCGTGCGTGGCCGTCGCAAAACCGTAGTGAATCGCATCGGTATTTAAAAATGTAAAACCGTAATCGTGACGAGCACCAGACACATCAGGCCCGGCGACAAAACGTCCGGTTTCTTCGCTCCAAAAAATTCGGTTACCCTCTGTTTTCACGGCAGCCGCGTGCGCCTCCAGATCTACTGGGTCGAAGCGATCCGCCCCGTCCGAAAATTTCCAATCAGGGTGCCGTGCAATCTCACGCTCTAAAGTCGCCATCCTGACCAAGGTGTCATAATAGCGAATCGTCGCGTAACTATCCTTGTGGCCGAAGGGTAAAAGGTCCCAGTAGTTGTTTCCGATACCCGTGCCGTACAGAATAGTTTTTGTGCCATCACTGTGACGCACGAGTCCGGAAGTTCCTTCATGTCCGACCCACGTTGTGAGCACGCAGTTGTTTTCCCGGGTGTGAAATTCCGTCTGTGCAAACCGCAGTGCCCGCCTTAGCCGCGGCAACTCGGCTCGCATGAATTCGAGGTCACCCGTCCACAAAAACACATCGATTGCACCACGGATATAATCGAAATTGTTGATGTTATGCCGAGTATCGTACTGGGAAAATAGCGCCTGCACCACGACCTCGGCGCCCGGCGCAGCATTATCGAAATTTAAACGTAGCCGCGTAATTTTTCCCTGCCAAAGCGGATGTCGATATAACGGCAACATCTCGATGGCGACCGTTCCAGGTGCACCGGTCGGCAGCGGTACCGGTATCCGCCAGGCCGCTGAAAAACCGGGTTGCTCCTCAGATTCCCACTCAAGTGAGGGTTGAGCCGCGCCCAAATTTTTGGCCGACCAGCGCAGTTGCATGAATGGCGAAACCCGCGGATCGATCGCACCGAGCGCCACCGTAGCCGACGCCTGCGGTCTCGCCAACATTAGCTGCCAACCCGCCTCCCCAATACCACGATCTTCAGCGCCGACGAGCGTCCAGCCCTCAGCTTTCGTCGCCAGCGGTGCACCCTTGGTGAGCACGGCGGATTTGGTGCCCTCCGCTGAAAAATGCACCCCCGCAGCACCAGGGCTGCCAATCCAGTACGGAAATGGCCAACCTAAGATGTGCCCAATGCCCTCGTGTTGGTGCGTAGCAACGTAGCCCTCGGCATCTATAATTTTGTGGTTAAAGGAATTTTTAAGCCGCTGCGTGATCGTGACTTTCCCATCGCAGACCAAAATTCCGGCCGTATCTGCCCACAAACAAGCACCCGAGAGCCACTCATCCCACAACGTACAAAGTCCAGCCGCTGGGTCGCGGTGCGGATAGTCGAGCCACACCGGTGGATAGTGCAGCCGATGCATCGCATTGAGCGCATTCATCGCCGATTCCTGTCCGGGCACAATAAAGCGCGGAAAATTTTCCGCCGGCGACAACGTCTGTGCATTGGTCAACACGCTTTCAGCCGCGAAGAGCGCACCGCCCAAGCCAAAAACGAAAAAAGTTAAAATTGAAACGGAAGCAGGTGATTTCATGGGGTAGTGCATACCTTACAGAATTCCCGGCATCCGCCGAGCCTGAGAACCTATTATTTACACGCCACTATTCGCTAGCGAGGCGTTGCGGTAAGCATCCGTTATAAGCTAAGTTTGCCATCCACTTCTAGCGCGTAAGCTGAAGTCTGGTGTGATGCAGTTTCGCGCGATCAGAATTTAGCGGCGGCGCACGCCACACCATATTCGTAATGCGCCACCGCCGCCGCGAGTTTAGTTTGCGCAAGCGACCTATGCACAGGTGAAGCCTCGTGGCGGCTAGAGTGCATCACAAAGGGGTTATAAATTTCCTGCTTCGCTTACGCGACCCATTACTCCGGACGTGGTGCCGGAGCTCGCAACAGTTTCTCTCGAGCTACGAGAAAAAGAAATCCGGTGAGTAGCGCGAAAGGCACCAGCGACAACAAATCAGAATTGGAACCAGCGAAAAACGGATTGCTGGCCTCGGCCCATTTTTGGAGCTTGGCGTCCGTATCGCTGAGTACACCTGCGAGAAAGGCGATGATGATGCCCGCAATTGCTCCGCCCGCGATGTAGCCCGACGATAGCAACACGCCTGGGCTCTTATCGGTCTCAGCCACAAATTCCTCGTGGTTTAGATGGGCGTAGCTCAACTTTTTTCTCATCGCACGATCTACCAGCCAACGGACCGCGCCACCGACAAAAAGCGGAGCCGAGGAGGAGATTGGTAGATAAACGCCGACCGCAAACACGAGTGAGGGCACGCCACACAGCTCAAGTGTAAGTGCGATCATGACGCCGAGCAGCACGAGTGCCCAAGGCAGTTTCCGATCGAGGATGCCCTTGATAATGTAGGAAACGAGCGTGGCTTTCGGCGCGTCAAATTTTCGCACCGTGGAGCCATCGGGCCGTTCAGTAAACTGGCCGTTGATGCCAGGATCGACCAGCCATACCGCCTGCCCCGCATCGTTCACTAGATAGCGACCCGCAGGGCCGCCGGCGGTGTCAGTTTTTTGCCACACATGATACGTCAAAGCATCCTCGCGCGCCTGTGGGCCGTGGAGGGGCTCACGTTTTTCTAGTTTCGCCACATCGGTAATAAGACCCGCGGGAGCGACTTTCGCTGCTGGCACGTAGACGGTCGCGGTGTTGTTTAAGGTCATTAAAATTGGCCCCAAGAAAATCGCCGAGCCCAACGCGCCCAGGAGAATCGCGATCTGCATGAGCTTCGGGGTGGCCCCGAGGAGAAACCCGGTTTTCAAATCTTGCGAAGTAGTCCCGCCATTTGAGGAAGCGATGCAAACGATCGCACCGACGGATAACGCGGTTACATAATAGGTACCGCCTGTCCAACCCACGAGAAGAAACACCAAGCAGGTGAGTAACAATGTTGCCACCGTCATACCTGAAATAGGATTGGAGGTAGAACCGACTTCTCCGGTGATACGCGACGACACTGTGACAAACAGAAATCCGAACGCTAAAATCATGAGCGCACCGAGGAAGTTCATGTGCAGCGAAGGCGCGAACATAATACCGGCGAGCAACAACACGCAGCCCACACCGACAAATTTCATGGAGAGATCGCGGTCCGTCCTCAGATCGCCGCTCACTTCGGCCTCGGCACCCTCGCGCTTGAGTAGACCGATGTCATGAAGCCCACCCTTTACACCTTGGAGAATCGTCGGCAGCGCGCGGAAGAGGCTGATGATGCCACCCGCCGCCACCGCACCGGCGCCAATGTAGAGCACATAGGCGCTACGAATCGCGTGCGGCGACATTTCAGAAATCAGCTGCGTGCCTGGCGCGAGCGGAGCGCTGAGGTGATCACCAAAAAATTTGATCAATGGAATCAGCACAAGATAAGCGAGTACGCCGCCAGCCATTGTGATCGAGGCCACGCGTGGCCCGATGATATAACCGACGCCAAGCAACTCTGGCGAAATTTCCATGCTCACGGAACCGGCTTTAAGCGGCGCACCGAAGACTTTTTCCGGCACGTCCTTCCAACCCTTAAATGCGATGTTGAGTGTCTTATAGAGCAGGCCGAGCCCGAAGCCCGTGAAGATGATCTTAGCGCCGGGTGATTGTCCGAGCCCAGCAGCCTTGGCGGCTTTTATTTCTGCTTGAGCCGAAGGTGAGGCAAGCGCGCGATCCTCGGCGTTGGCGCCGGCTTTGAGTACGGCAGCACAAGCCGTACCCTCGGGATATTTTAGGACGCCGTGTTCTTTTACGATCAACGCGCGGCGCAGCGGAATCATCATCAAAATTCCGAGCAAACCACCGAGTACGGCGACCAACATAACGCGCGTGAGTTCGAGATCGAAACCGAGAATCAAAATCGCCGGCATCGTCACCCCGACGCCAAACGCGATCGACTCACCCGCCGAGCCGGCAGTCTGCGTGATATTATTTTCCAAAATCGTCGAATCGCGCACGCCGAATTTCGACATCATGCGAAATAACGCCAGGGAGATGACTGCAACCGGGATTGAGGCGCTCACCGTGATGCCGACTTTTAATACAAGATAGAGTGAGGATGCCCCGAAGATCGTGCCAAGAATGACACCGGTGATTACCGCTCGTGCGGTAAACTCGCGCATAACAACCGAGGGCAAGATAAACGGTTCGTGAGTCTTTGGGCCAAGATGAGATGCCATAGGGGTATTGGGTTGCACAGAGGATGGCGAACTCCGCGCTACCCGCGAGCCGTTATTTGCGAGTATGCACTGGCGCTCACCTCGGACGCCAACTAGCTTAAGCGCACCTCTTTTTCATGAAATACTCTACGCACATCGAGAACCCTGACGTAGTTCTAATCGGCAGCGGCATCATGTCCGCCAACCTCGCCGCTCTGCTCAAACGCCTCGATTCCAACCTTACGATCCAAGTCTACGAAGTGACCGAAGATCTCGCGCAGGAAAGCTCCAATGGCTGGAACAACGCTGGCACCGGCCACGCCGGCATCTGCGAACTCAGTTACACGCCCAACCGCGAATCCGATGGTTCGGTCAACGTCAGCAACGCGATCAAGATTTTCGAGCAGTTTGAATGCTCGAAGCAATTTTGGAGCTACGCCGTCGCCCAGGGCATGATCGACCAGCCTAAAGAGTTCATTAATCCGGTCCAACACCTGAGCTTTGTCCACGGGCAGGATCAGGTAGATTACCTTAAAGCCCGCCACGCCGGCCTCGCCGCGCACCACTTTTTCCAATCGATGGAGTACAGCACAGATCGTACGACCATCGGCCGCTGGGCCCCGCTGCTCACCGAGCAACGCGCCGCGGTGCCCATCGCAGCGACCAAAATGGACTCCGGCACAGACGTGAATTTCGGCAACATCGCCGGTAAACTCTTTGCCTGGCTCTCGCGGCAACCTGGTTGCGGCATAGCAAGCCACCACCGCGTCACCGATCTGAAGAAAACCCCAGGGGGTTGGGACATAAGCATCCGTGACCTCGGCACCGGCGCAACGCGTCACAACCGTGCCAAGTTTGTCTTCGTCGGCGCCGGCGGCGGCAGCCTGCACCTTCTGCAAAAATCCGGCATACCCGAAGCGCGCGGTCTCGGCGGTTTCCCGATCGGCGGGCAATGGCTTGTCTGTGAAAACCCCGCCATTGTCGCGCGCCACCAAGCCAAAGTTTACGGCCAAGCTTTGGACGCCGCGCCCACGATGGCTGTGCCTCACCTTGATTCACGTATCCTCGATGGCAAAAAAACGCTACTTTTTGGGCCTTTTGCCGCGTGGACGACCAAGTTTCTCCATCGCAAAGGTAGTATTTGGGATCTTCCGGGCTCCGTCCGACTCCATAATATCACCACTCTACTCAAAATCGGGGCGAGTAATCTTCCGCTCGTACGCTACCTGGTCCAGCAGGGCACCCAAAGTATGGCAGACCGCATGGCGGTGCTACACATCTTCTATCCCGCTGCCCAAGCCTCCGATTGGAAACTCATCGATGCAGGCATCCGCGTTCAAGCGATCAAGAAAACCGACGGCGAGGCTGGCATCGTCCACTACGGCACCGAGGTCATCACCGATTCCGAGCACACTATCTCCGCACTTCTCGGAGCTTCACCTGGTGCGTCCGTATGCGTTCACATCGTGCTCGAGGTGATTAAAAAATGCTTCCCCGACTTGGTTAACTCAGCCGCCGGCCGCGCGCGCCTCAAAGAGATGATTCCGACCTTTGATGTGGACATTAAATTACCGGAAAATGCCGCCTTCTTCCAAGTTCACAGTGACCAAGCCGATAAAAACCTCCAGCTGCTCTAAACCTCTTCGCTTTCTCCGTCATGCCCACGATCTACACGGCCGCCGTTGATTTCGGCGCCACCAGCGGACGCGTTATACTCGGCGCTTGGTCCAAAAATCGTCTTACACTTAGAGAAGTTCACCGCTTCCCCAACACCTTCCGCACGCTCGCCGGTCACGACTACTGGGATGTTGGTACGCTCTGGCACGAGGCGCAGACCGGTCTGCGTAAAGCAGTCGACGCCCTCCCCCGCGGCGCTAAAATCGCCTCCGTCGGCGTCGATGTCTGGGGTGTAGACTTCGCCTTGGTCAACGACGCCGGGCGCCTGGTTTTCCCGATTCACGCTTACCGCGACGCCCGCACTCAACCCGGACTCAAACGCCTTGCCCACACCCGCGCGGCCCTCGAGCGCATCTACGCCGCCACGGGTATCCCCAACGTATTCTATAATTCTTCACTTCAACTCGAAGAGACCGTCGCGTCCTGTCCCGCGATCACCGATTTGGCGACGCGCTGTCTGTTTTTACCCGATTATTTTAATTTCCTGCTATCGGGTCGCATGGAAAACGAATTCACCATCGCGAGCACCACGCAGCTTATCGATGTGCATTCGACCGATTGGTCGCGCGCCGCGCTCAGGCATTTTCGCCTGCCGTCGCAGTGGTTCAGTAAACCGATTCTCTCGGGTACCCGCCTCGGGAAAGTCAAAAATTTCCCGGAGCTCGCCGGCACGCAGGTCATCGCCGTTCCTGGCCACGACACTGCCGCCGCTTACGACGCGATGCCCGCCAACCCCGATGGCACCGATCTTTTCTTAAGCTCAGGCACGTGGTCACTCGTTGGGTTCGAGAGTGATCAGCCAGTTCTCGGCGCCGACGCTCACGCCGCACGTATCTCCAACGAACGCATCGGCGACGGCCGCTACCGCCCACTCACGAACGTAATCGGCCTATGGCTACTCGAAGGCACGCTGAAGGACTTCGCCTCGCGCCCCGCCAACGACAAAGCCTGGGCCGCGCTTATTACCGCCGCCGAAAAACTTGCGGCGCCCGGAGCGCTTCTTGACGTCACTGATCCCGCGTTCACCAACCCCAAGTCGATGAAAGCCGCGATCGACGCCCAATTAAAACGCCGCAAGCTCCCCGCGCCTAAAACCCTAGCCGCCTACACGCGACTGATCTGCGACTCCCTAGGTCGCGGCCACGCCGACGCGATGCGAGCCTTCGAGAAAATGGCGGATAAGAAATTCCAACGTATTCTTATTGTAGGCGGCGGCTCAAAAAATCGCCTACTTTGCCAAGCGACGGCCAACGCCGCTGGTATCCCTGTTGTATCATTTGCCCTTGAGGGCACCGCCGTCGGCAACATCGCCAGCCAACTGATCGCGCTGCGCGCGGTGAAAAATCTCCCTACCTTCCGTCGCCTCCTCGGCGCGAAGTTAGCGAATAAAATTTACGCTCCGCGCTGACTCACCTGAGGACACAAAAAAGCGCGGGTGGTATTGCCCGCGCTTTTATTGCGTTTAGCTTTAGGCGCTTGTCTTACCAGATGTTCACGCGCTCGGCGCGAGCACGACGCATCGCGGCGCCCTCGGGCACACCGAAGGCGGCAGCAAATTCGTCGAGGTTGGTCAGCGGGCCATTAGCGCGAAATTCTCCGGGTGAATGTGGATCGGTCATGACACGCATCCGCAAGTTTTCCGGACGGATGTTGTTTCGCCAGATTGTCGCCCAGCTTAGGAAAAATCGCTGTTCGGGCGTGAAACCGTCGATGGGCGTGCGCGGCTGATCGGCGAGGGCTTTTTGCAGTGCGGCGTAGGCAATTTTAACGCCGCCAAGGTCAGCGATATTTTCGCCTAGGGTGAGTTCGCCGTTGATGTTGAGACCGGGCAGCGGCGCGTAGCTCGCGAATTGTTTCACCACAACCGCCGCGCGCTCTTTAAAGCGGGCCGCGCACTCGGGCGTCCACCAATCGGTAAGATTACCCTGTGCATCAAATTGCCGACCTTGGTCGTCGAAGCCGTGGGTCATTTCATGACCGATAACCGTGCCGATGCCACCATAGTTAACCGCATCGTCAGCCTTAGGATCAAAAAACGGTGGTTGTAAAATTCCTGCAGGGAACGCGATACCGTTGACCGACGGGCTGTAGTAAGCGTTCACGGTCGGAGGCGTCATGCCCCACTCTGTTTTGTCGACGGGCTGACCGATTTTACTAAAATTACGTCGCGTCTCAAATTCAGCGGCGCGAAAGACGTTTAAGACATGAGGTCCGCGATCGATTTTCACCGTGCTGTAATCTTTCCAGGTATCAGGATAACCCATTTTTACAGTGAACGCATCGAGCTTAGCCAGAGCGCGGGTACGCGTAGGCGCATCCATCCACTCAAGCGTTTCTAGGCGTGCCCGCAAAACAGCGCGCAGATCAGCGACGAGCTTGAGCACACGCGCCTTAGCCTCGGGCGGAAAGTATTCGGCGACGTAAAGCTGACCTAGTGCCTCACCTAGCGAATTATCGGTCTGAGCGACAATGCGTTTCCAGCGCGCCTTCAAAGCCGTGGTGCCGTTGAGGGTTGTACCAAAAAAAGCGAAGTTCTCTTTAACAAACGCCGTACCGAGATGCGGCGCAGCGGCGCGCAAGAGATGCCAGCGCAGATAAGTCTGCCAATCGGCGATGGAAGTCGCAGTGAGTTCGGTCGCGAAGACTTTATAAAAATCCGGGTGAGCGAGATTGATCTCCGTAAAGGCCGGCGTCTCCAAGGCCTTGAAATAGGATGCCCAATCAAGCGCGCCTGTCGTTTTCGCCAGATCAGTGACCGGCATCTTGTGATAACTCGCGTAGGGGTTGCGCAGAAGCACGCGTTTCAACGAAGCGGCGGCAAACTTGGTTTCGAGCGCCATGATCGCATCGGCGCCGCTTTCGGCGGCGGCCGGCGCATCGCCAAGCAGAACAAACATCTTGCTCACGTGGGCGCGATAGGCGGCGCGGATATTTTTTGATTTCTCGTCGTCGTTCAGGTAATAATCGCGGTCAGGCAATGAGAGGCCGCCTTGGCGTAGTTGGGCGATCTCAAGGTTACTATTCTTCGCATCGGCTCCGCTATAAAATCCGAAACCAGCTCGAACGCCCATGCGATGAAACCGGGCGAGCGATGCCATAATGTCGGCGGGGGATTTGATCGCGGCGATATTCGCAAACTCTGGTGCAAGCGGGCGCGTACCTGCGGCTTCAATGGCCGCTTCGTCCATGCCGCTGACGTAAAAATCACCAACGAGTTTTTCAATCGCCGAGGGGGTCTTAGCCGCAGCGGCACGTTCGAGAATTGTGTGAAGATTATTTTGATTATCTTCCTGCAGGACCGAGAAACCGCCCCAGCGACTTTCTTCGGCAGGGACGGGGTTATTTTTAAGCCATGCACCGTTCGCGTAACGGTAGAAATCATCCTGGGGACGAACCTCAGGATCGAAGTTCTTCGGATTAATTTCTGCGTGAGCAAGAGCGGTCAAGGCGAGGAGAATGGCGGCGTGGGCCGCGCGGGTGATGATTCGCATAGTGCAAACTTTCTCCGGCCCGCGCCCCGCGCAAGCCCGTTATCGTAAACGAGCATGCAGAAAAAAGCCCCGGCCAAGGCCGGGGCTTGAGCCAAAAGAAACTAACCGTGCTCAGCGCAGAAACGCTTCATGCAAGCCGCCGTCGACGGTGACGATTTGCCCAGTAGTCTTACTGAGGCGCTGGGACACTAGGAGAAAATACGCTTCGGCCTGATCGGCGGGCGTGATCGGCGCCTTTGTGAGCGTACGGTCGGCGTAGAACTGAGCTAGTTTCGAAACGAGTGAATCGGTCGCTTCATCATCCTTGTAAGGAATATTATATTTCGCGAGCGAGCCGATGACACGGTCACGCGGGAACATTGCTGAACCTTGAACGACGGTGGCGGGAGCGACACCGTTCACCCGCACCAGCGGCGCAAGTTCCATAGCGAGCTCGCGCACGAGATGGTTGGCGGCAGCCTTAGAGCAGTCGTAAGCGAGGGAACCTTTTTTCGCGACGGCCGCATTGGCCGAAGTGGTGAGGACAAGCTGACCCTTGAGGCCCTGCTCTTTCCAAGTTTTGAGCGCTTCGTCGCCAACGATGTAGCTACCGGTAACGTTGACGCCAAAAGTGAAAGCCCACTTGTCGTCAGGGATGTGGCCGGTGGTATCGCTTGGCCAGAAAACACCGGCGGTGACGCAGATAGAGTCAAAGCCACCATAAGCGAGCGCGACGTCATCAAGCATGGCGCGCACACTGGCTCGATCAACGATATTGGCCGCGAGACCGAGCGCGGGGCCACAGGCGGAAAGTCCGGAGCCAGCGACGCCGATACCAAGGCCGTATTTGTCGGTGATTTCTTTGGCGGTGGCTTGAGCGGTCTCGATCTTCATGTCGACGCACACGATGTGAGCGCCTTCTTTGACGATGCGGTGCGCGGTTTCCTTGCCGATGCCAGAACCTGCGCCAACAACAATGACGACTTGGCGGGCGAGCTCTTTCTCGGCGGGCATGCGCTTCAATTTAGCTTCTTCCAAGAGCCAGTACTCGATATCGAAGGCCTCCTGCTGCGGGAGCGCAATGTAGGTGTCGATCGCCTCAGCGCCGCGCATGACCTCGACAGCGCAGTTGTAGAATTCGGCGGTGACGCGGCTCTCGGATTTGTCTTTGCCCCAAGCGATCATACCGACACCAGGGATGAGCACGACCGTGGGATTCGGATCGCGCATCGCGGGTGAGTTGGCGTGTTTACACTTGGTGTAATAGGCGGCGTAGTCCTTGCGGTAAGACTCGAGACCGGCGGCGAGCTTTTGTTTAAGCGCGGCGGTGTCCTCGGCCTGCGGATTCCAGTCCACGTAGAGCGGCTTGATCTTGGTGCGGAGGAAGTGATCGGGGCAGCTCGTACCGAGTTCAGCGAGACGCGCGACGTCTTTGGAATTAACGAAGCGCAGGATTTTTTCGTCATCCTGTACGGTGCCGATGAGGCGCTTGGCCTTGGAAACTTGGCCACGGAACCACGGAAGGATTGCGGCAAAAGTCACGCGACGCTGCTCGGGCGTGAGTGTGGCGTATTTAGCACCACCGAAGGCCGCGGCGTCGCCGCCCTTGGCTTGGTATTTGCCCTCGATGAAAGCGGAGGCTTTCTCGATGCAATCAAGCGTGTAGGTGTAACAGGCTTTTTCTTCGTTATCCCATGAGATGAAACCGTGCTGGCCCATCATGATGGATTTTACTTCCGGATTCTTTTTGACGATGGCCTGCATCGCCAAGCCGAGCTCGAAACCGGGACGCATCCAAGGCACGTAGGCCATCTCGCCGCCGAAAATTTCCTGCGTGAGTTTCTCGCAGTGTTTGGAAGCCGCGATCGAGATGATCGCGTTGGGGTGCATGTGATCGACAAATTTTGCGGGCAGAAAACTGTGCAGCGGGGTGTCGATTGAGGAGGCGCGGGGGTTGAGGTTGAATGTGGCGTGCGCCTGCATGCCAACCATATCATCCTCGGCGGGAGCCTTCAGGCCCTTGTCGGGACGGGCGGCGTAGAGCTGCTGCATATCGAGCAATTTCTGCTGATAAAGAGAGGAGAAATTTTCCCGTGTGCTAGTGCGCAAATCGCCGCCAGAGCCTTTGACCCAGAGTACTTCCGTGGGCTGGCCGGTGAGCGGATCTTTCTCAGAGATTTTGGACGAGGTATTGCCGCCACCCGTGTTGGTGATGCGTTGATCGCTACCGAGAATATTGGATCGATAGACAAGGCGGCCAACGGGATCGAGGGCGGCAGCTTTAGCGTCGTCCCAGAGGAAGTTCACGAATTTATAGGATTTCATGGAGGATTAAAGATTGGTGCGGATTAAGTTTAACGCAGTCCGAGCATTTTTTCGCGGTAAAGTTCATCGGGGCGGCCGGCAATGCGCGCCGCCACGGCGGCGGACAAGAAACGAGGTGAACCGAGGGCGACCGCACCGGTGTAAATTTCCGCCGCTTTGACCGCCATCAGCGTCGCCGCCAGCACCGCCTCGGGTGTACCGCCGAGTGCGATTAAGCCGTGGTTTTCGAGGAGGATCACGCGGGGGGGACGAGCCAGGCGTTTCACGTAGGCGAGCACGCTCCGGCGAATCGCCTGCGCGAGTTTGAGGCCGGGATCAACATAGGGCACGACCACGAATTCTGTGCCGCAGCACACAATTTCGTCAGGGCAGAGGCGGCGCGTGGCAAAGCGCTTCGAGTGCGGCGTACAAAGAATCGCATTCACTGCAATCGGGTGCGTGTGGCCGATAAAATTCACCCCCGGTAACGTCAAAAGCCATGCATGAAACATGGCTTCGACCGAAGGTTTTTTGCCCGTAGGATCGACCCGCGCGCCTAGCAAGCGCTCATCCACGGCGGTATCGGCGAGATCGCTCTCATCGAGTAGCGAAACGAGCGGTTCAAAACGACAGGCCGCCACACCGGCCGGAGCGAGCGTGGCTAGATTCGAACCGCTGGCTTTGACCAAAAAGGTGTCGGCGCCGAGGCGGGTCGAGGTGTTACCTTCGCCGAGGATGGCGAGCTTGCGCTCCTCGCGGCCGAGTTGGTGCGAGAGTTCGAGCAACCGAGCGAGCGGATCGGGAGCGGGAACAGATGAAGGTTTCATGGCCATACAGGGATGACAGCCAAATGAGAGAAAGTGCGAGATTCCACCAAAATCTCTCAAACCGGCATAATTCGGCGCGGGATGCTCACAACACAACGTTGTCGATCAAGCGCACTTCGTCGAGCCACGCAGAAATCGCGAGCAAGCTCCGGCCAGGAACCACTTCGCGCATGGTTTCCATCGTGAGGGTGTCCACAATCGCGACGTAAATCACGCGCACGCGACGGTTTTGTCCCATAATATGGGTCACCTCGGCAATTAAGCGATCCGGACTGCGCACGCCGCTTTCAGCCATTTCCTTGGCGCGTTTGAGCGCTTTGCTAAGCGCAAGCGCCTCTTGGTGCTGGCTGGGCGTGAAGTCGCGGTTGCGTACTCCGGCAGCAAGACCATCGGATTCGCGCATCGTAGGCACCACCACGATCTCAACTTGGAAATTTAGCTCATCGGCCATCCGCCGCACCACCGCGGCGCGCTGGGCGGTCTTTTGACCAAAGAAAACCGAGTGCGGCCGCACGATGTTAAACAATTTGGCGACGACCGTCGTCACCCCGCGGAAATGTCCCGGCCGCGATGCACCGCACAACGGCTTGCTCGTTGATTCTTCGCTCACGAATGACGCATACCCACGTGGCAATAGAGCTTCCTGCGACGGCATAAATAAGATGTCCGCGCCGCTCGCTTCACAAAGCGCCACATCCTCGGCCGGTGTGCGTGGATATTTTTCTATGCGCTCATTCGGACCAAATTGCAGGGGATTTAGGAAAATAGAGACCACGACAATATCCGCGTGTGCCTTCGCTGCGCGGATCATAGCTGCCTGACCAGCATGCAGCGCCCCCATCGTTGGCACGAGAGCTAGGGTCTTACCGGTAGAGCGCAATTGGGCCGCCACATTTATCATCTCAGCCACAGATTCGATTTTCTTCATCTTTGGGTGACGTGGCGGAAACCTGGCCCTTTAGGACCGGGAGGAAGCCACGCATAATTGTTTAAAGTATGGTGAGGGATCGGAACGAGATTAAGTGGGTGGGTAGGCGTAACCGTCGGCGCTTTGGACTAAGGAGCAAAAGCGGTGGGGGATACCTTGCACGACCCCGAGCTGGGTCTGCACATTGAAGCTGCCCGAGGCGCGGACGGCGACGCGACCAAAGTAGTGCCCTTTGCGTTTGCCCTT
>Ga0136642_1000383_pt1 | contig 24646 bp, 19 predicted proteins | sample LowCatLa1302831Y_FD_115313 | JGI IMG/M metagenome (GOLD analysis project Ga0136642, IMG submission 115313) | Freshwater microbial communities from Lower Cathedral Lake, Yosemite National Park, California, USA - 13028-31Y | ecosystem: Environmental > Aquatic > Freshwater > Lake ... | reverse complement strand
TGGCGGCGGGCTGGGCGGCTCCGGTGGCGGCGGGCTGGGCGGCTCCGGTGGCGGCGGATTTGGGCTCGGTGGCGGCGGGCTGGGCGGCTCCGGTGGCGGCGGGCTGGGCGGCTCCGGTGGCGGCGGATTTGGGCTCGGTGGCGGCGGGCTGGGCGGGGAGTTCGGACCTGGGCTTGGTGGCGGGGAGTCATTCTGCGGATAATTGTTAAAATATTGTCTAGGTAGCGGCGGAGGATATGGTAGCGGTAGAGGTGGCGGGCTCGGGCTGGGCGGCTGAAGCTTCCAGAGAATACCTTCATAATTTCCCACATATAAAAATCCAGCCGCATCAACCGCCAAGGCATTGAAGCCGCCAGGTTTGAGCGTTGAGTTTGCGCCGAAATTGAATGAGCCGTCAAACGTCGACACAACGCCGTTGGCGGCGATCACCCGAATGGGGCCTTCCTCTTCACCGTCGAGCACGTAGATGTTGTCGCTTGCATCGATTGCGATGGTGAACATCACGGGCGTAAAAGTTGCATCAAGCCGCCAGCCATTAAGCCTGTCGTTCACGATGTAATCGGCAACTGTCGACCCGGCGAACAGCGTCACCGCGCCCGTAGCAATGTCAATCTTTGTGATGCGGTTCGGTTCGGTCACAAAGAGGTGCCCAGAGTGATCTTGCGCCACTGCCATCGGCGAAAAGAGACCCTCCGCTAGCGTTGTGACGGTCCCGACAGGGCTGACGACCTGGATGCGGTTGGTTCCGAAATCTGCAACGTAGAGATATCCAGTCTGATTGACAGACAATCCGCGAAGATCTACGAATCCAGAAGCGAGAGGAGAGGTATGTCCGATTGCGTCTACTTTGTGAATTTCTGTTCCAGTTGAAACGTACACGGTGTCGTTGAAAGCGGTGATCTTCGAAGGTATAACGGTATAACGGTATAACGGTATAAAGGTATTATAAAGGTATAACGGTATAACGTTCGAAGGTATAACAAAGGTATAATTCACGAGCTCGGTCTTCACGCCCGCGGGGGTCACCTTTACGATGTTAAAGTTCTGGTTGACAAAATACAAATTGCCGCTGATACTATCAATCGTCATAGATGTGCCGATGCCGAACCCAAACGTTCCATCATAGGGCACGAATGGTGTGAGGGTGCCGCCCCAGGATGCGACCGAGGTATAGGGCGCCGCAAGTGGCGGCGCCGGTGGCGGCGCCGGCGGCGCGGGCGGGCTGGGCGGCGGCTGTACGACGGAGAACTTGTACAGCTTGTTTGAGCTCACGGACACTGGATCACCATCCACGCCGTTTGAAAAGGAGGCGACGTACAGGCTGCCGTCAATCACGGTGGGGTCCGCCACAACCTGCAGGTCGGTATACATGGAGTTCAGGAGCTCGCCGGTGCGTGCGTGGACGGCGGACACGGCACTCACCACGTTGTTCGAGGCGTCGATGCCGATGCCTGAGAAGTAGATCACCTCACCAGCCAGCACCGGGCTGGACGTGGCATAGTACCCGCCTGGCGAAAAACCGGGCGACGACCACTCCAGGCTGAGCCTGCAGTCGCCGTCGATGGAGAACGCCTGCACACCAGCTGTGGTGTTGTGCACCATGGTCACGAGCGCCTCGATCGTGGGCGAGGCGGACCACGTGATGTACGTGTTGCCGCCGCTGCGTGCAACGATGTAGAGGAAACCGGTCTCGGCGGAGTACAGGGGCGCGGTGATGAGGCCCTCGGAGGAGGACAAGTCGTACATGCCCAACGTATGCCCGGTGGTGGCGTCCGCCACGTACATAAAACCCCATTTATTCAGCGCCACCATGAGCGTCTGTTCGCATGAAGCGGGCTTGAACACCGCGGGAGAGGCCCCAAAGTCGGCGTCTCCAAGCCCAGCGTCCACCAGCTGCGGCCAGCCTTCGGGCTGGAACTTGGCAGCCACCGTGAGGTTGGGGTACAGCTTGACGATGGACTCGCCGTAGTCCGTTGTTTGTGAAGGAGCTGCGTTGCCCACGGCGACCCACAAGAAATCACGACCGCTGGAATCGGGAGCAATGACCACGCCCTCGGACCCCCACATCCCACCGGCGTAGCTGTCCGGCGAGACCACCGCTTGGAAGGTGTGCTGGGTGTCCCGCAGCCCGGTGACGGCGTCGTAACGCACGACACGGCCGTGGTACACCCCCCTGTCCGCGTTGGAGCCAAACGTCACGTAGATGAACCCGTCGTAGGACGTAAGCCCGCCGTAGACGACGTTTGAGTTTTTCAGCGACAGAAAAGAAGGCCGGTCCTCTGTCGTGTTCAGGACCAGCGAATCCAAGAAATAGGACTGAAACTTGTCCACAGTGGCCACGAAAATGCGGTCGCCCAGGATGGTGGGCGTCCCGCCGATGCCCATCGCCTTAAAGTCCGGCATGGCGTACTGGGCTGTCGTCACAGTCTGCGTCTGCACCACAGCCTGCACGGCCAGCGACTCGGCGTCGATCTTGTACAGCGCGCCCGACAGCGTGCCCAAATACAGGGAGCCCTTGTCCACCAACACCTGGCCGATGCTCGCGCCAGTCACGGTGACGCTGGATTGCACGAGGCCGTGACGCACGGCACTCGGTGTCAGCCTCGTCTCGTAGGGGTACACCTTGCTTCGAGCCGCGTCAAAGTCCTGGGTGGTCCAGGAGAAGAACGGGGTGAACTTGTGCACCTGGAAGCCTGAGCTCGCATACACATCCCCCAACGGATCGACTGCGAGGTACAGGTCTGTAGGCGTCGGGCCTAATCTGTCAAGAGTGAATGGCGGCGTGGACACGTCACCATCCGGTGTCACAGCGCGGAGCCGGGAGTTCATTCTGTCGACCACGTAGACAGTCCCCTGTGCGTCCACAGCGACACCGGTTGGATATCTGAATCGAGCTTGCGCGCCGTGGCCGTCGACAAATCCGCCAGCCACGTTTCCGTAACCCTCCACGTAATCGTCCAACGTGTTCGCGTCGCCGGCGAGCGTGGTCACCACGCCGCCCGCGATTGCGCGAATGACGTTGTTCCCCGTGTCTGCAACATAAATGGTGCCTTTCGCGTTGACGGCGATGCCAAATGGTGATGAAAAGAGGGCCGACGCCCCGTCAAGACGACCGGCAGTGCCGTTGCCGGCCACGGTTGTGACACTGCCGTCCGGGTTGACGGCGCGAACGGCGTGGTTGTTCGTGTCAGCCACGTACACCACGCCGCTGGGACCAACGGCGACGCCTCTTGGTCCGGAAAACAGCGCAGGCGAATCTTGAAATCCTTCACCACTGCCGCCTGCGAGGGTCGTCACAAAGCCACCTGCGTCAATCTTTCGAATGGCGTTGTTGTAAGCATCAGCGACGAAAAGGTTGCCACTCGCGTCCACGGAGAGCGCATACGGCCGGTTGAAACGCGCGCTGGGGCCGGGCCCTTCTTCGTATCCCGCCGCATTGTAACTTCCAGCAACAAGAGTCACCAAGCCGCCTGGTGTAATTTTGCGAATGGCATGTCCGTCCACGACGTACACGTTCCAGTTTGCGTCAACCGCCAGGCCCAGGAGGTTTGAGAACATCGCAGTTCTTGCCAGCCCGTTTTGGTAGCCATTTACTCCCAAGCCAGCCACTGTGACGTTTGTGCCCAGTGTGGCCAAGTCGCAGGGGCAGAAATGGGACATATGTGGGAAGTCGAACGTCTTGTCGCACTTCGTCACCCCATTGCTGTCCAAGAATTGAGCGTCGGAAAGTTGGTTTGGTTTAAAGTTACAACTGATGACACCCGAAGATTCAAACACCTCTGGTTGTAGGCCAGCATCTGACGTGTCCGTTAGAGTAGTAACATCAGCGCATGAGACGCCCACGGATTGGGCTACGGCCTCAAGCTCCTGCTGCGTTTTCGGAAGGCCCGCGGCGCCGTCTACAAGGGCGCACGTGCCCCTCTCCCGGGCGCACGCCACGGCGCATGAAATGGTCGAGGGCACACGCAGCCAAATGGACGGCGTCAGCGCGAGGGACACGCGCGCCAGGGACACGAGGGCGGTTCCTAAAAAAAGTCGCGTCATATGCAAACAAAAAGAGCCTCTACATATAAATAACCATGGTCTCTGCGAGGATTGAACTCGCGGCCTCGGGTACATAAGACCCGCGCTCTGACCAACTGAGCTAAAAGACCCCGTTCGGACGGGTTCACGTCCGGACGTTTCCTATGGTCACGCTCGCCTGTTCAGACGGTGCTCTGGTGTGCCCTGTTGATGACCTGCGGCACTCCGTCACGCTCACCGACATGTTCGACTGTGTGGCCCCGAGTGACGCCGTCGTGAGCCTCCCGCACATCTCCTGCAGCACGATGGCCAAAGTGCTCGACTTTTGCCGAAGCCGGGAGCCCGGCGCGGAGGCGCCCGAGGCTGACGACAGGCTTATGCTGGACGTGCACGACTCGGAGGCGCCGGGGGCCCACCTGGAGCTCTTCAAGCTCATCCAGGCCGCCAGTTTTCTGAACATCGAGGCGCTTTTGGCGCTGGGGTGCCGGGAGGTGGCCCTCATGCTGCAAGGCAAAAACACGGCTGAGATGCGGGAGACGTTCCGCATCGAAAACGACTTCACGCCTGAGGAAGAGGAGGCGCTGAAGCGGGAGCACGCGTGGGCGTTTTCGTCAGACGTGATATAAATAGACCTCGCTCGTCCTTGCATATGGAGTCCCTCCTGTCGCCCAGCGCTGACAGACACACGCTCTTCCCACTCAAGTATGACGACGTCTACGAGATGTACCTGCAGCAAAAGGCTTCGTTCTGGGACGTGGCCGAGATTGACCTGCAGACGGACCGCAAGGACTGGGCGCGCCTGTCGGACAACGAGCGCTTCTTCATCAAACACGTCCTCGCCTTCTTCGCCGCCAGCGACGGCATCGTGCAGGAGAACCTGGCGCTGCGCTTTTCCAACGACGTGCAGAACGCGGAGGTGCGGCTGTTCTATGCTTTCCAAAACGCGATGGAGGGCATCCACAGTGAGACGTACTCCCTGCTCATCGACGCTTACGTGAGCAGCCCTGAGGAGCGCGCGGAACTCTTCCACGCCGTGCAGACCATGCCCGCCGTGGGGCGCAAGGCGGCGTGGGCGCAGGAGTGGATAGCGTCGAAGCGTCCGTTCGCACACCGTCTCGTCGCCTTCGCCGTGGTGGAGGGCGTCTTCTTCAGCGGCAGCTTCTGCGCCATCTACTGGATCAAGAGCAAGGGCCTCATGCAGGGGCTCACCTTCTCGAACGAGCTCATCTCCCGAGACGAGGCGCTGCACTGCCAGTTCGCGGTGCTCCTGCACTCCAAGCTCACCGACGGGTGCGACGAGGCGACCGCGCACGACATATTCCGGGAGGCGGTGGACATTGAGCACGAGTTTGTGACAGAGGCGCTGCCCGTGTCGCTGCTGGGCATGAACGCGGAGAGCATGCGCCAGTACATCTGCTACGTGGCTGACTTCTGGCTGGAGCGCCTGGGCTTCGCCAAGCTGTACGGTGCGGCCAATCCGTTCGACTTTATGGAGCTCATCTCGCTGCAGGGCAAGACCAATTTTTTTGAGCGGCGCGTCGGCGAGTACAAGCGGGCGACGCTGGCGCACGAGTTTGCGACGGATGACGACTTTTGATATTTATGACGCCGCGGTATGAAAGAAGACCATGGACAACGTGTACGTGGGCGTGGCAGAGCTCAAAAGACTGCACGTCGCGGCAGTGGCGCTGCACCTGACCAGCGCCATACTGGGGCTGCTCATCGCCAAGTCTGGCGACCCGGCGGTGCCGGTCAGCGCGACGCTCGTGCGGTTCGAAAAGGGCAGCCTGCTCGTGCCCGACCCCAAGCTCATCTTCTCGACCAAAGCGCTGTTGCCGTCGATTGTCGTCGAATTTATCACAGCTTTTTTTCACGTCGTCTACTTTTTCGCGCTCACGCGTCCGACGGTCGACGCGCTGGTGCGGCGCATCGCCGACACGCCTAGCGCCAATCCGCTGCGCTGGGTGGAGTACGCCATCACCGCGACGCTCATGTCGGCGTTCGGCAACACAGCCGTTGGGATTTCCGACTTTTACTACTTTTTGAAAACAGTCTTCACAGGCGTGTGCTTGCAGGCGGTCGGGTACGTCATCGAGCTCCTTGACGTCGCCAGCCCCCGCGACGGCAGGCTGTTCAACATAATGTGGTGGGTGCTGGGATTCGGCTTGAACCTGCCCAGCATCGGCATCCTGCTGTACCAAATCTTCGCCTCCCGCACGGGCTCGTCGCAGCGGCTCTTCATCGAAAACTGCGTGCCCTTCGCGGTGTGGTACAACACCTTTGGCCTCGTTGCCATGTACGCGTACAAGAAGGAGGGCAAGTTTAGGGACCGCTTTTATGCCGAGCGCTGGTACACCGTGTTGAGCCTGTCCACCAAGCTGGCCGTCTTCTGGCTGGGGTTTGGCACGTTTAAAAAGATCTCGGAGGACAACCACGTCTCTGGGCGCTCTGGCGTGGACTGGGACGCCGTGCGCTACAGCGCGATGAGCCTCCCGGCAGCGGTGGTGCTCGCGTACATATGGTACGACTGGCGGACCGGTGGGCGCTCGCGCAGACTGGCGACGCGGAGCTATATTAGTTACACGCTGTGGACTCCTGTAAACCTGTAGAATGTCCGAAGAGTCTGTCACCCAAAAGCGTCCGCACGTGAAAGAAGACCGCATCCTGAAGAGCAGGTTCAACGTCTCGTCACCCCAGTGCGCCCTCTGCGAAAAAGTGTTCCAGTCCAAGAAAGACCTGCGCCGCCACCTGCTCACGCACACAGGCGCCAAGCTCTTCTCCTGTGCTCAGTGCAGCGCAAAGTTCCGCCGGGAGCAGCAGCTCCGCGAGCACGAAGCCCGCGGCCACGGCCGGCTGTACCACCGGGTGCGCGAACACGGGGTGTGGAGCTTCGAGTGCGGCGTGCGCGGGTGCGCCAGGAAATTCGGCAGCGAGGCCGAGGCGCGAGAGCACGGAGCGTCGCAGCACTCGGCGCACGTCTGCACCGCGTGCAACCGGACGTTCGACTCGCGCGCAGGCCTGAAGTTTCACGTGGATTCCCAGCACGAACGCAAAACCTTTGGGTGCACGCTGTGCACACGGGAGTACACCCAGCGTTCGTCGCTGAACTTCCATATGAAAAAGAAGCACGCAACGCCGACGGCACGACAAATCGCTGCGGATATTTAGTCGACGTGTTCTATTTCTTTTACAACAAGAATATGAGTTTTTTCGGACCGGATGACGGTGGTCGTCTTTACGACCCGTGGGATGCTCGAGATCTTTTCGAGTCTGTACGGGATGGGTATCTGCTGGAATCCTCCACCCTGCCTGAAATCGAACAGCCGCCGTTCGTGCCTGAAATCGAACAGCCGCCGTTCGTGCCTGAAATCGAACAGCCGCCGTTCGTGCCGCGTGGTTCGATACGCGGCCCCCCACGGCCCTACCAACCTCCGGAGCTTTCTCTCCTCCCTCCAGCTGCACAACGCCGCGCACACCCAACCCTCCGTGCCGACGCCCCGGCGTTTGAGCCTACCCCTCGTCACAAAGACATGTGCGAATTCGATACGTTGCGCTCAAACATCATCTTTTTAAAATCGCACATGCATCACCCCAACTTGAGGGATTTCCGTTGGAAAGAATCAAGACTATCAATGTCTTGGAAGCAGACATTGAGTGCCTCGAAAAAAGACCCTATAAAACGTGCCATCCGATATGTAAACACATATTTAAGGACAGGGTGGCAGGAACACTACGGGTCGTCCATGACCGAATGTATCCGGTTTGTTGGAACAGTCGACCTGCACGGAAATGTCTTTACAAAAGATGAAACTGAGGAGTGCTTGTTTATCAAGGCGGTGACGACGGAGCTGCCTTGGTTCTCAACCATGATCAGCGAGCTGTGCGCCGCGTTTACCGAAAAACTTCAGCAGATATGAACACGCCCTACACTTTGAGATGCGTCACCTCCGCCTCGGCGAACACCCTTCGCCTTCTGCGCACCCCGGAGAGCTCGTAAAACACAGCACCCGACCACAGCACGTTGGCGCAGGAAGCGGCCACCGTAAAAGCCGCGAAGGGGACGAAGACGTCGTCTTCCGCATAGAAGAGCCGGCCTCGACAGAGCAGGAAGGCGTCGTAGACCACGGATATGCAGGGGGGCAGGATCCACGACACGGATGGCTCGCCAGCCTCGCATTCAGGCGAGGTGCATACTTTGTGTAGGTGGTTCCAAGCGTCGACGAGCGTGAAAAGACACACGAAATGGGGCGCAGTGGAAATGACGTCCAGCGTGAGCAGGTCTTCCCTGTTGCCGGCTCCCCGTGCAAAGACGTACACCCACATGCCAAGCACGACGACTTCAACGACGATCAAGAGGGCCGGCAGGAACGTGAGCAACAGGGGGTACTGCATCGTGACCTCTACGAGCCGACATTAATAAAAAAGAGCGTTTCGTGCCACGGAGGCAGCCGTGGTAAAAATGACGAAAACTTACTTACACGTCTTTCCCAAAAAGCTGATGTGGCTCGTCCTCGCCCTCGCGCTCTTTGCGTCGAGGGGCGCGCATGCGGGCCCTGCGATTGCACGTGCTGAGGTGAATGCCGAGCAAGCGAGGATTTGGGTTTGGGTGGACTTTCAAGAGGCGTTTCTGGTTTCATACAAATTTTGGTTTGATTACAACGCTTCAGTGTTTCCCCACGCCCCCGTCGTTCACTACGACGTGACCGCAAACGGACGTCTGACAAACACACCGGAGCCAGGCTTGAACGGATTGAGCGCCTTCTCGACAGCATACAGCTCTCTGTATGGCACGCTCACCGGGAACACGACAATTTTCGCAGTTGACTTTCCCTTCGACGTCAAGCCGGCGCGCGACAGCGCCTTGTGGCTACCCACCGTGTATGCCGTGTCGCTCGCAGTGCAGCGTACGCACGGTTTCAGTGCGACCGACATGCCCTACGCGCTGGTGAGCGCCGGGGCGGACGAATCCAGAAGCAGCTGGGCGGTCGTTTCACCGTGGACAAAAACACGCGGCCAGAACGCGGGTGTGCGGCAGCAGCTGAGCTCGTCGTCGTCCTATTGGACCGTCTCACACGTGATGCTCTTCATCGTCGGGCCGATCCTTGGAGCCGCCGCCGTCTCCGGCGGCGTCACCGTGTGGATTCTGCATCGGCGCGGGGTTCAACAGAAGACGAAGACGAGGACCGAACGCAAGGGTGTTTGAAGCCGCCGCGGAGCCGCAGAACGAGGTGAAGGGTTGACTCCTTTTGGCTGCGTTGCGAGCAGGCGTGAGCGGCGTGTGTGTCATCGCTTGCCGGGCACGCACATGTTGTAGTCGCTGAGCGTCCGGTCGTCCTCCAGCTGCTTGCCTGCAAAGATGAGGCGCTGTTGGTCGGGCGGGATGCCCTCCTTGTCTTGGATCTTGGCTTTCACGTTACTCACGCTGTCGCCAGACTCAACCTCCAGGGTGATCGTCTTGCCGGTGAGCGTCTTGACGAAAATCTGCATGTCTCTCACTCATAAATGCAAACAACGAACTTATATTCTTGCAAAAAAAGCATCCACCGTGCGCTGCCCGTCGTCCACCTTGCGCGTCTTGCGCTTCTTCTCCGGCCGAGGCAACGGGTCTGGCGCCTGCCGAATCTCTGCGCGCGGCGCGAACAGCTTGAAGCGGCGCACACCCGCCAGCAGCGCCCGCCCCGCCCTCGCCTCGCCCAGAAGGCGCGTCTGCGCCGACTTGCTGGCGGGTGGCAGGTCCACCACGGCGTTGAACGCGGTCTTCACGCGGCCCGCCGCGCGCTCCTCGTCCGAGAAAAGCACGCTCAGCAGGGGGGCCAGCTTTTTCACGAGCGCCGAGGTGTAGAACTCGGGGTCCAGGTGCACCCGGCGCTCCAAACACGTCGCCGGCAGAAGCGCCTGCTGGCAGCGCTTCGCGCCGGGCATCAAGGTCACCACGAACGTGACGCGGCTGGACTTGCCCACACAGGACTGCGGGTCGAGGTCCAGCATCTGCCTCGCGATCGCGGTGGCGGTGTTGTCCGTGGCGTAGTCGTCCAGGTTCTTGCTGATGCCGGCGGACTGCACGAACGCTGAGAAGGGAAGCCGGCCGTCAAAGTTCTTGTCCGCGCCCTCGTGCACCAGCACAGCGCTGTTGTGCACCGCGGCGAGCACCGAGGCGCAGTGGTCCACCACGGCGTCTCGGCCGAGGCGCTGCTTGAAGAGCATGTCCATCGCCTCGGTGACAGTCTGCTTCACCACCAACGCGTTGTCGCGCCGGACTGCGGACAGCCCGCGCGCGAATATCTTGCCTTTGGCGCCGGTGGAGTAGTCGCCCTCGTACTTGTTCGCGCAGTACATCTTCTTTTTGTAAAAGGCACACGGAAAGAGCACCTTCTCAAACTCGAGCACGTGGGGCGGCCGCAGCACCCGCTGACCGAACCAGGCGCTCAGCGCGGCGCCGTGCGTGGCCGCCTGCTGCAGAGAGCAGCCTGGGAAATGGATCATGACAGAGTCCGTGTTCTTCACGATCATCTGCCCTGCACCAGCTTGAAAGTTGCCGGTGTGCGTCTCCAGGTCGAACACAAAGTCGTCGTAGCTGTCGTGCAGCACAGACACGGTTTGCACAGCGTCGGCCCCGCTGCAGCCTGACGAGCTGGCGCTCCAGGTCAGGCGAAAGCCCACGTCCAGCGCGGTGACGGCCACGTCCCAGTCCATGGCCCGCAGGAGCATGTAGCACCAGCCCGCGGCTGTCTGGGTGGTCACGTCCATGCGCTCGCAGCACCCACCGGACGCCCACAGGCCGTCCAGGAAAGCCTTGACGGTGCGCTGCGAGGCGAAAATGCAAGGAGGGACCCTCTTGTTGCCCCCGTCAAAACATTCTCGCTGGTACTGATCCGCCAACGCGCTTGGGCCCCCGTCCCTGGAGTCCCCGACGCAACCAGTCAGAGACAGGCTGTACGCGCCGTGGCTGCGCCCCACGTAGAACACAGCGCCCGGGTGGACGGTCTGCAACAGCTCCCGGCACGTGTGCAGGAGGTCCGCTTCCAGGAAGCGGATACTCCAGGAAGATCCGCCGCACGTGCCGCAGCCCATGAAGACGCCGTAGAGAAAAGCCTGCTCGTCGCTGGCCGTAACCACGCCGGACAGCAGATCTGACGGGTAGCCGTGCATGAGCAGCACCCCCCGTGACAGCCCGCCCGGCTTCAAAAGCTCGCCGGCGGGCGACAAGAGCGAGTGGTCCTCCGTGACGTCCACCAGGCCAGTGCGCGTGATCACCCGAAAGATGCGCTTCCGGCAGCGGTGACGGATGACGCGAACGACGGGCGCCCAGCCGGAGCTCGTCCACGCATGGACCCCCTGAAGGGCGTACTGCTGCTTGTCGGTCGAGCCCTCTTCTTCCGGCTTGAACCCCTCATAGCCCTCCCACTGTGACGACAGGCAACCAATCGCCCTGACTGACACGACGCCGTCCACCTTCACCAGCACGGGGGTGTCGCCCGTGACGCTGTCCCCGTACAGCACCTCCAGCGCCTCAGCCGCCACGGGGCGCTCCTCGTCTGCGAAGCCGCCACACGACCCGTCCGGCGTCAGCCAAAACCGCTCTTCCAGCCGCTGCTTCACCTCGCAGATCAGAGAGCGCCCCCGGGCGGTGATGGCGCTCGCCAGCGGCGCGCTCTCTGGAAAAATACCACCCTTCCCGCTGCCCAGGCCGCCGTAGAGCGCGTTCATGATAACCTTCAACGCGTTTTGCAGGTTGTCGAAGAAAGCCACGCCGCCAGCGTCGCCCGCCGCCTCCGCGGCTGCGAGCTTCTTCTTGGCCGCCTTGCGGTCCAGCTTCAACGTGCGCTCGATCTTGGGGATGACGCCCTCGCGCGCGGACGGGTCCACCATGACCAGCACATCCGCGTCGGGGCGCCTCCAGGTCGTGCCGTCTGCCCAGGCGATGGCGTACCCACCGTCGAGGAGCGCTCCGACCCGGCCGTCGTCCAGCGTCACGTGCGTGTTCAGCTCGTTCCCGTATCGGCCGGCGAGCGTGCGGCCGTCGTACCGGAAGCGTATGTCGTCGTCCGCCGTCTCGTCCACCACAGCCACCGTCGCGCCGCCGCACGTCCACCTTCCTGTGAGGGCGGGCGCCGGGGGCACCAGAAACGGCAGCCCCTGCGCCGCCGCATCCGCCTTTGACAGCCGGGTGCTCGCGCAGATGTTGAACTCCATCATGCAGGACGGGTAGAGCGAGCTAAAGTCCAGGGTGACCACTGGACTTGGGTAAAACCCGGTCTTGGGCGTGAGCACTTTGCCGCCCTGAGCGAATGGGTGAGCAACGACGAGGATTTGCTCAAGGGAACGGCCGCGCACCTGGTAGCGCACAATCTGGGACACGCCCTCCTCCGCGTCCTCCTGCGCCTGGCTCGGACAGCTGAGCAGGAAACCGTCGGCGTGCGACGCGCGCAAGAGCGCGAGGCGCAGCGTGTGCATCGAGCCGCGGAAGAGGAGGTCCTCGGGGCACACGCCCGTCAGGGCGCTTATGGCCAGCGTCTTGCCCAGCGGGTCCAGCGCTGGGTGCCGCATGAGCTGGGCCACCAGCCGGGAGTCCAGCTCGCAGTACACCGCCAGCTTGACGCGGCCGGCGTGGCTGCGGCTCAGCTCCTCAATCTGGGCGTAGGACACGTCGTCCTTGCCATCCAGGCCAAACTCGGTGGCCACATACTGCAGGTTGTACTCGCGCAGCTGGCGGTTCTTCTTGACCCATGCCATCATGTCGTGCACCACGCGGCCCGGCACCGTCATCGCCTGCGCCGCCCGCTCCGACGTGTCCAGCGCGGCGTCGCCCCAACGCGCCAGCCGCCTCACCTGCTTGGAGACGCCCAGCACCTCCGCGCGCTTCACCAGCCAGGGCCAGTCGAAGCTCAGGGTGTTCCACCCAGTCAGCACGTCCGCGTCGAAGGTCGAGACATGGCTCAGGAAGGCTGTCAGCACGGACGCCTCGGTCGGCGACCACCGGATCTCGAGCCGGCTGCCGTCCGTGGCGGAGGCTGCCTCCGACGGCGGGTCGCCCTCGCGCCCCAGCGCAAACACGACGGACCGCAGGCTGTCGGCAGCACCGTATTCAAAGGTGACCGCGGACACGCACAACAGCTTGGCCTCGGCGTGATCCGCGTCGAAGAACTGCATAGCGCCGCCACCGAGCGGTTTGCAGAACACCTCAATGTCCCAGGCCAGCACACGCACCGGCGCCGCCCTGTCCACGACCGCCGGTCGCAGCGCCTGCGCAACGTCTCCAAAGAACGGCCGTGCGCTGTACACGCGCGACGCAGCACGCAGCAGCGCCGCGTCTCGCGTGAGGCGCAGCTCATCCAGCTCGCACCACGCACCGGGTTTGAGGCCCAGGCGGTCCATGCATTGGTCGTGAAAGGAGATGTTCGCCTCGGCCAGCACGAGCTGGATGCCCTTGCGCACCGCGCGCGGACGGTCGGCGTAGATGTTTGAGATGTCAGCCGCGCGCGACGGGAAGATGCGCTGGAGGAGCTCGCGGTCCAGCGGCGGCGGCGCCTTGGCTGTGCCCGCCACCGCCGAGAGCATGAAGCGCGCAGCGCGGTGCGCGCCCAGCGACGTGAAGATGAGCTTCGCGTAGAGCTTCTTGTCCGCGGAGAAGCCGTAAAAGTCGTGCGCGGGGCAGATCTCATACCCGCTCACGAGAGTGTACTGCTGCACGCCGCGCACGCGCTCCGGGAGCGCGTCGTTGTGGTGCTTCTGATCAGCCTTCACGCTGGCGTTCAGGGCGGTGTTCAGGCAGTTCTGCAGGTGCAGCAGCGTGTTGTGGTTCGGCTGCCCCTGGGATGTGAGCAGGCCGCCATCCAGGCGCACGTAGAAGTGCGGGCGCAGGCCTATGACCGTGACGACGACGGAGTCGCCGTCGAGCGTGCGGCCGACGAGGCGGGCGTGGGGTCCGCTCTGGCGCGTCGAGCCGGAAGACGCGCAAAGCACCTGGAAGAGGGACATGACTATTAGTACCTTTTTCGTCCTCACGATATATGGAGGCTGTGCCGCCTGTGGCCACCTATGTCATCGAGGACAACATGCCAGACATGCTGTGTTTCGTCGGCAGCATCCTCTTCTTCCTGTGCTTCTTTGTGGCGGTCACCGAGTTCTTTGAACACGAGGGCCTGCGGTCGGTCCTCGCGTTCGAGCCCTTCGAGTACGCCGACCTTCCGGTCTACCTCTCCCTTGGGCTGGCGTGCGGCTTCGCGTCCTACAGCCTGGCGTACACACAGCGCCCGGGGTTCGGCGTCACTGACTATGGCCACGCCCTCTTCTCCGCCGCCCTCTTCTTCCTGTTCGCCAAGCACCTGACCCGGCGCGCCGACATGAACCAACGCCGTGCCAACATCCTCGTCGCCACCGGCACGCTGCCCTTGGTGTGCATCTGCGTGCTCGAGGCGGAGAAGGTGCACGTGCGCTCCTGCGGCTTCTTCTTCGCCCTCATGCTCGTCTTCGCGCTCATGCCGCTGGCCACCGTGCTGAAAGACTGGCGTCAGGAGGCGTTTGACCCGGTGGCGGGCAAGCTGCGCAAGCGCCTCTTCTTGCTCTTCTCCGCGGTGCTCTGTTATGTGGCGCTCAACGGGCCCTCCCGCCTGTGCGCCAAGGAGCGGGACAAGAGCGACCAGCGGCAGGCTGGGGTGCTGCTCTTCGAGCTCGCCCTGTTGTACTGCGCACACGACGGCCTTTGGAATTCCTAAAACTCTTCGTCAGAAGCGTCGTCCCCCCCCACAGCGGTCACCCGGTGCATGTACTCCTGGATGTTCTCTTGGTCATCCTGGAGGTCCGCTTTCTTGGGGATGTGCGCCACAACCTCGATGACGGCGTGCCCGGCCACCATCTCAGGCTGGAACGTCTTGGTCTCCTTGGCGAGCTCCAGCGGCTTGAGCACGACCTTGATGGTGCTGAGGTCGTACGACGAGGACTGGATTTCGGACAGCTTCTTGCGGTAGGCGTCCCGGGTTTTCGTGTACATGTCGAGGGGCACCCGGATGTTGTCCGGGTCGTCTGGCAACTGGTACGCCGAGTTCTGCAGGAGGCGCGGGATGACGACCCGGTTCTTGACGCTGAGGGCATAGTCGAGCAGGGCGGCGCAGCGAGAGTTTTTTTTGATAATCTTAAAATGTTCGTTGGTCGACGGGTTCACGTAGCTGGACGTGTTCTTCTCCAGAGTCTCCATCGTGAAGGACCAGTAGTTCTTGTGGTCGTTGCTCAGCGCCGGTGGGTTGAAGAGGATCATGTTGTTGCCGCCCTTGACGGAGAGAAACAGGGGGTAGCCGCTGGTGTACACGGCGTCCGAGTTGTGGTGCTTGTGCACGAAGCGGCTGTAAAGGGGCTTGCCGGTGGCGTCGTACACCTCCAGCGCGCAGTGCTTCTCAGCCTCGCCCAGGCTCGTGCCCAGGACGCGCAGCGAGATGGGGACCGTGCGCGTGGGGTCGAAGGTGTTGAGCCTGCCCGCCACCTCCGGGTTGTCGGCCGCCTTGACGATGTCTGAGAAACGAATGTTCACGCTCGCAGAGCCCGTCATGTCTTTGAAGCCAGCCACAAAAACCAACTTGGTCTTGTTGGTTTTGGACAGCAGCGTGAAGGGGCCCAGCTCGCCCCCTCGGCCGGCCGGGTCGTCCGCATCCTCGTCCTCGTCGTCCTCGTCCTCGTCCTCGTCCACCGGCTCAACCTCCGCATCGCCAGGCTTGCGCAGGCCGAACAACCCGCTGTTCACGCGCGTCGCCACAGTCTTTGCGTTCGGGGCGGCCGTGACGCGCAGGGCGGGCGCAGCCTCCCGGGTGCGCAGCGGGTTCTTCAGAAAGCGGTCGTCCGGCAGCTCGTCCAGCACCAGGCGACCGTGCAGGCTCATCTCAGCATGGGCTCCACACGAGCATTTATATGTCGCTCACCGCGGCGTCGGGCCACACAATCTCGCGCATCGTCTGCAGGAAAGCTCTGACGCGCAGGCCGAAGCGCCGCACAGAGTCAAGCCGCCAGCTCCCCGGCCGTGCCAGCCTGAAGACGTAGTAGTCGTGGGTGTTCAGCAGGCTTTCAAGCCGCCGGTTTTCCCTGCGAAGCGAGCGGATGGTCATCTCCAGGTCCTCGCGCATAGAGCGCTCGTTCAACACTTGGCGGTGAAGGTGCTCCATCTCACGTCTGGAAGCAGTCATTGCGTATTTATAAGCGACGGTCGTCTCATCTGAGGAACCCCCACAGCAGCGCGAAAAAGAGAGCACTGAGGACGTGCCACACCGCATGCAGTTGAAACGGGCCGTCAGGGTCGCACAGGGCGGTCTTCTCCACATCCACCTGTCGGCACGCAAACGCCACCGCGATGCACACCGTGCCAGCCCCAGCGACCCTGCGTCGGGCGGTGCCCCAGTGACGAAAAGCGTACGCCCCGAGAAGAACCCCCAGGATCGCCGCCAGCACAGCCACGGCGATCGTACTCGCGCCGGAGGAGGGCACGGCGTTTGTGATGATGAGGATGAAACTTAAGCAGACGAAACCCACAAAGAAATGGCGAGCCCATTCTGAGTCGCACGGACCAAACAATTCAAGCTTCTGACAGACAAACAGGAGCGGGACGATGACCAGCATCAGAACGCTCGCCATGTCTATGAAATGCGCCCAGCCCGTGAGCGCGGCGTGGAACAAAAACGACGCAACACCACCAAAAATATTGACCAATCCGTTTAATGTCGAGAAGAGCATCACGCCGCGGTCTGCGTACAGCCCCGAAACGAACATCACGGTCCCCGACGCCAGAAACGCAAGCGAACTGAAAGACGCACAAGGCTGCGCCACAGTCACGTTTGGGCGCGCACGCTCGCAGTAGGCGTTTCCGGCCGTCCAGTGGTAGTAGAGCGCGTACACCGTCAGGTTTTCGGCGGCAAACGTCAGGTTTTTCCGGGCAACACCTGAAATCGGCGCCATGTAGTCCAGCCGGAGGAGGGTGTAGTCCGACGGATCGATGTCGCTGTACGGCGGCGGCACCTGAAGGGTCTGGACCTCTGCTCCGGACGAGACGTTGAACCCAAGGACGGAGACGCCAAAAAAGAGCAACGCGTCGACCGGAGGCCTCACGCCGTAGGCGCCAGTCTTTGCATGCCATATCACGCCCGGCGGGAAGGTCCGGTTGTCGACCTCGTCGCTTTCTCCCGCTGGAAATGGCTGGATCACAAACGTGTCGTTCCCTGTTTTACCAAACACGTGCAACGCCAGGAAGGAACCGAGGTCCTTTCTTGTAAAGAGCGAGAGGTCTTGTTTCGACACAACAACCGTCACGGAGACGACGACGGCCACGAGCGCCGCGGCTGACCGCCACGCGTGCGCGGGAGCGCCTAGGAACATGACACGGAACACGCTTTGGTGTCGAAGTGTCGATGGTTTTTTGAAAGTATATATACCACCACGCCGCTTCCCTACAACGACATGGCGGACCCGCCACCCTACCACGGCCTCAACCTGCCTATCGGCGGTGCGTCGGTCGACGACGCGGACCCGCCGCTCGTGCGCCTCGTCAAAAAGTTGTACTCCTGCCCACAGTCGGGGGACGCAGCCGTTCCGCGCGACCCGACCCTCTTCGACGACGTCGCGCTGCTTCACATGGCGCATGACGACGCGATCCTGCGCGAGCCGTGGTCCAACGCGGAGGGCGTGTCCACCCGCGCGTGCCTGGTGGGCGACTCGTGCGTGGGCAAGCACGCGTCCCTGCCTGGCCACGAAGCCTCGGGCGGCGGCGTCGTGCTCACCGAGTTTATGACTCCCAAGGAGCTCGCGGAGTTTGAGGGTCTTGGGAAACTCCCCCTCCAGCGCCGAACCTGCCTCCTGTGCGCGCGGTACAACATCCACGCGGCTTACCTCTACGCGCGCAAGCAGCGCTCCTTCCCGGCAAACAGCCTGCTGAACAACTTTGTCAACGCGGCAGGCGAGGGCGAGTACAGCGCGGAGTACATCATTCCCTCACCGGATGACAAGTCCTGGTCGGGCATCTGCGGCACTGTCGTCGGCCTGCACCTAAACGCCCTGCGCCTGGTGCAGTGCCCAAGCCGCGCGTGGCGCGTGGACCAGAGCGCCATGGCGCACGTGACGCGCCCCACGTGCAATGTCACCTTCCCGATGCTGTATCGAGGCGTCCAGCCAGACCCGCAGGCTTTCCTGCGCGATTTTTTCGCGCACCGAACCCGGGTCGCGGACGCGGCAGTGCTTTTCTTCAACTACGACGAGCTGTGCGAGGCGCGGCCCAAGCTGGGACAGCCGCCCACAGACGCGTTTATGAGATGGCCGGAGGGCGCCACCAAGTCGTTCGCGCACCGGCTGCTGCACTACCGGGTGAACCGCCTGAACATGATGCTGCAGGAATGCCAGCACCTGTACGGACACGAGTGGGCCTTCAACATGCAACTGTACGTGGACGCGCACATCGGCATGGTGCTCCTCTTCGAGCGCGGGGAGAAGCTCTCCGCCTGGACGCTCAAGTACACCGCCTACGAGCACGCGCTGCCGGACTTTGTCCCGCTCGGCGTCCAAGCGGCTGTCAACAGCTTTGTGCCTGACGCCTCCAGCTCCGCTGATCGCAAGCGCGACGTGGGCAAGCCGCGGACGCTTGTGGTGCAGATGCTGCTGCGCGCGCTGCCGGAGTTTGCGCAGACGCGCTCCCTGCACGCGGCGTTCATCAAGTGCCTGCAGCACCGGGAGCTCTCCAGCTCCATCTTCCAGCTGGCGCAGGCGGCGCTCATGGGCAACTACTCGCACGTGACCGACAGGCTGCCTTACGCCACGCGCAAGGCCATGGTGGAGGGCTTCACGCAGACCACGGCGCTTGGCCTCTTCCAGGGGCTGCCGGGCAACGAGCACCTCATCTTGTACATCATGCGCACCTACCTTCTGGCGGCGCTGCCGCTCTGCCCGCCCTTGCACACGCTCGTTCTGGCTATGTCGCCCATCAACAAGCAGGCGGCGCGAGTGCAGGACGCCCTGCGAGTCGCGCGGGCCACCGCGGCGCATGACTGGACGCTGATGTTCCAGGACAGTGTGCTCAACGCGCTGCGCAAGAGCCACAAGCGGCTGCCCAAGCGCAAGCTGGTGGCGCGCGGGCCGGCGGATTGCAGCAGCGCGCTCATGGTCAACGCCAGGCGCACCGCCATGCGGCGGGGCTTGAAGCGGGAGCGGGGCGTGGCGTTCGACCCCGAGTTCTACCAGGAGCAGGTGAAGCGTGCCAGGCTCAGCCAGCCGCCCCCCGCCGACATGGAGCTCAGATCCAGAGCGGCGGCGACCGCGATTCTTGAAGCCGTAGCCCAGCACCCGGAGAGACGGCCGCAGCTTGTCTTCTCCGCAGACCAGATCGACAACGACACGCTCAAGCAACTGTCAGACTTTGCCCTGGCGGTGGACTACGCGCGCCTGGCCCGGGTGACGCCCTTCCCACAGGCCTTCGTGCTGGCCCAGGTGCAAGCGGTGGCGCGGCGCTTCAACTGCGCGGCGGACGACTGGACGGTCCTGCGCCGCGTCTCTCGAGTCGTCATGTGCACCACGTGCGGCGTGCGCAATTACTACCTCACCCACGCGGAGCGGGGCGTGGCCAACCGGAGGGTGGACAACCCGCGTGCGGCTGGCTTCCGCAAGCTCGCTTTCAGCATGCGGCTGGGCGAGTTGCGATGCGTGGGGAAGGCCAGCTGCTCGCAGTACCCTCTCAGCACCGTGGACATCGCGGAGATGACGCCCGACGGCCCGCGCGGCGGCGCTCTTGTGCTGCGCGAATGCGCGCTGCTCATCAGCCCCTGCTGCGGCTACCTCTGCGAAGCGTCCGCGCTGCGGGTCACGCCGTCGGGGTTCGACTGCCCGGGCTGCGCCACGAAGAAGAAGCAGGAAGAGGAGGGGGCACCGGACCCGCGCATCTGCGCGCACTGCTCCAAGCGCAGCCAGTTGAAGATGGCCGTGCAGCAGCAGGTGCTGCTGCGAGACCCCGAGGGCAGGGTCAAGTCCTACGGCTTCTGCAGGGGCCACCTGCGGCAGTGGGCGCGCGTCAAGAGCGGGTACCTGACGCTCGACTTTGTGAGCCGCAACATGGTCAACAAGACGGGCGCGGGTCTGGTGCTGGACCCCAACTGAACTGAAGATGTGTTCCTACAGCGTTATGGAGATGAGGCGCGCGCAGCCCGGGTCTGCCACGTCGTCAAAATGGGCGTGCATGTCGCGGATGCCCAGCTTCCGCACGTGCGACGCGTCCATGCCAAACAGCGAGCGCCAGGCGCCCAGCCGCCAGCGCAACTCACGGACGTGGTGTTTCGCCAGGCCGCCGTCCAGCAGGCGCTGCATCGTGAGGCCCACCGTCTCGCAGAACGCAGGCGTCAGCTGTTCCGCCCAGTCGCTGTACAGGATCGCCACGCAGCTGAACGTCTCGTCGACGCGCCGGAGCATGTCCACGTGGAACAGCGCGAGCGTCTCGTCACGCACGCACATAAGCACCAGCTCGAAGGGCAGGTCGAAGAACCGTGGCACGGTGAACTGCCGGGCCACGAGCTGCTCGAGGTACACCACGCGCCCTGCGCGCTTGTGAGACAGGCTGGTGCGCCGCGTCCGCCGGCGCGCACCGGGAGCAAACCAGGAGGCGATGTCGTCTTCGTGCACTGGCTGGTCCCGCCACTCTTTGAAGAACAGGCTTGCTCGTGGCATCGCAGAGGGCAAGTCTAGATATTTATTACGGCGCGCGTCTATCCGTTAGGCATTCCGCAGACGATGTGGAAACACGCGCTCGTGCTGAACAAGGTGCTCCTCTTCTGGTTTGCGATCCGCGCAATCAACCTGTTTATATTCTACATCGCGGAACACTCGTCCCTGCACACCGAGGCGAGGCTGCTGGTGACCCACCTGTGCGACACGACGCACAACCGGAAGATCAGCGGGTCCCTCATCGACTGCAACCAAGCTCGCTCGCTGATCAACTCGCGCAGCTTCGCCGTCACCTACGCGCTTGAGAAGACGCTCAGGTCCATAGCGTTGGACAGCTGGCGCGGCGCCAGCCACGAGATTGCGGCGTTCGCGAAGCTCTTGGGACTGGTCACAGTGTGCGTCTTTACAAGCGCGGTCACTCTCAACGCCGTGTACATCCGCGCGCTGCAGATACGCCACGCCAAGGTCGTGTACGGCGAGACGCTGTTCGAGGCTGCTGGGTTCAGGAGGCAGCTGCCCATGGCTGCTGCCCCAGAGGAGACTCGTGAAAAGTTTGACTAGAGACGGCAGGCCCCTCCCTGGTGGCGCTGTTCAACAGCCTTCGCGCCTTGGAATCACGGAGACGGCGTCGGACTCCAGCAGGCGAGCACACACACAGAGGCGGCGAGGCCTTCCACAATGTGCAAACATTCGCCGCCGCATGGTGAGCGTTACATCCGGTACACCTCGCGCCGTTCCGCGCCGAGCAGCCGGGCCTGCGTCAGCCTCCTTGGGCTCCAGCATGCAAGCGCGCATACCAAGCCGACAACCGCCAACACGGGCGTCAAGATGAGCATGAGCACGTCTTTCGTGACGCTTGACGTTCTCTTGGGGGACGGCAGCGCACGCGGCGGCGGCGGCGGCGCAGAGGTTTGATTCACACTGTTATTTGGGCGTGATTGAAACAGCATCGTTTTATCAGACGCGGCGTCAAGCGCAACACGCAAGTCTCCGATGTTTCTGTCATTGAGATAGCGCACGAAAGCCGTTCTGTTGTTCTTCAGAATGGCAGCGTACTTGTCTGCGAAAAGCTGCGCGCTGACATTCTGAGGGTCATAAAAGGTCGTCACCCACCCGTACATGTGATACGCGGGCGTGGAAGAAGCGTGAGAAAAGTCATTCGGGTTGAGCGCTCGGGTTGTGTTCATAAAGCACGTGTTGCAATAAGGGAACACGAGGGCCCCGGTGGTCGGGTTGAGAGGGCTCAAACTAAACGCGCCGGGTCCGTTCCAAGAGGCTTGTAAATGTTTACATATTGAAAAGGAGACACTGAGTTGGGTGACCTCCGTGCCAATGTTGGCGTTCGAAGAAGTTGAAGCCTCGGTGGCAATCCACGTTGTCACAACAGTCGACGGCGTGTAAAGGCTTAAATTCGCCAGCGGTCCATATATGTTTGGGGTGCAAGTATTGCCGTAGCACGCGCCCACAAACTGAGCCGCCACACCTTGCTCCTGCGACAGAGCGACTGCAATGCCCGCCAGGGCCAAGAGCGCCACGAGCCAGTTCATACTCAAAATTCCACGCGGATAGAAATAAAACATTTCAAAATTCACCGGCTCCGACCTCTCCTGACGCACAGAACCAACGCCACCACCGCAAAAATGGTGGCACTTGTGCCCACGGTCTCAGCCACGATGATGATGAGCAGGAGCATCGAGCTCACGGGCACCTTGGTGACAGCCTTGGGGGCGGGTTTACCAATGCTCAGGGGCGGGGGGAGAGCGGGTGAAGAAGGCGGGGGCCACGGGGGCGGTGATAGTGGCGGCGACAGCGGGTTCGGGGGTGCGGGAAGCGGCGGACCCGGCGGCGGCCTCGGCGGGGGAGGGGAGGCGGGAAGCGGCGGACCCGGCGGCGGCCTCGGCGGGGGAGGGGAGGCGGGAGGCGGTGGTGACTCGAAAAAGACGGCATATTCGTTACCTGAAGACGGATACATCATGGGAATATTCGCTTTTAGGAGCGATTTGAATTGGAACGTTTTGGAGTTATTGTAAAACTTTTGCACGTATATTGACGCATTGGTGGTGTTGGAGTGGAATGCGCACGTCACGTTCACGTCGTACTTCGAGGACGGCCAGCTAGAAGCGTTGCAGACGACTTGGCGACACGGCAAAGTATTATCGGTTGCATTCTCTGCGAAACTCTGCATTCTTCCCAAATCTGTGGTTGTCAGCTGGTAGAATGTGTTTGTGGTATGATCATGGGGCCAATAAAAATTCATGAGCAGCGTCACATAGCCTAAAGTGGATGGCAGCGTCAACGGACTATTCATAGTGTACGACGAATTTGGGGTGTTAATCTCAGGACACACCACATGAGTGCCTCTCGCATCCTGAAACAAACACACAACGCCAAAAAGAGCCACGCGCCACATGACTTACCTTACACCCTTCTTGTTTATATTTCTGAGTACGAAAGCAATAAGGATGACGGCGGCCGCAGACATCAGGGCGCTCAACCCAATCAGGCTCCACACCACCAGGCTTGTGGACGAGCCGTTTGACGACGACGGCCCCAGCGAACACCCCGTGACTGCCGGCAACCCGCGAGTGCGCAGCTCCGCCGCCAAGTCGTTCGATTGTTGGCACGCCGCGCGAAACGCGTCGACTGTCGCCGTGCTCTGGTCGTACAACGTAAACTCGAGCGCGTAGTCCTCGCCAGGATGCAAAAACACCCAGAACGACCCAGTCTCGAGCCTTCTGGCGGTCACGTAGCGCGTGTCGACGTTCAGGAAGGAGGCCACCGCGATCGCGAATGCGGTAAGGTGCTCGTCGAACAGGGGACCCAGGGCACCGTACATGATGACCGACACCGTCGACGCCCGCGAGGTGCGGACGGGGTCGTCGCGCAACCACGACAATCTTGAAAACTCTGCCAGAGAGTTGCCAACATTGTCTGTGATATTAAGACCGTCGCCGATTGCCGTCAGAAAGTTTTTCTCGGTGTCATTCTGCGCAAGCAGGTACAGACCCACTTGTGTCTGGTTGACCAACCCCAGACCAACCTCGAGGACCCAAACGCTAGTAGAGGAAAAATTGTTGTGTTTGAAATAATCATATGCGTACTCCGATGCCGTATCCCAAAGTGGGAATTTGAAAGTCAGCGTTGTGGTGGCCCGGGTCGGCGCCGCCGCGCATCTACGCAGCGCCAGCAGCGCGAAAGCCAAGGCGAACATATGCTCTTTTGTGTGCCTGAAACCTATATTAACTCGAAGTAAGCGTCAGAGAGGTCAAACCCGTCAAGAAGGTCAGCTTTGCAAAAAAATAACCATAAGATGCAGATGCGCCAAAATCATTTTTCAACGTGTCCACATTGTACGGTGAAATACAGTGCAGAGGACAATTGAAACTTGAGGCGAGCCCTGCATTTTGCACACCATAGACCCACCATGGCGAAGCGCCGTACGGTGTATTCAAGTTGATGCAACGCACAGGCGTATTATATAGCCCGAAGGCCCATCGCTCGGTTGCACCACGCATCCTCGCCGCATACACGTCGTTCCAGGTCGTTGGTGATGCTAATTGAATCGAAAAGTTGGCGTAAAAACCAGACGACCACACGGCTACAGGAGGAACCGGCGGCGGCGGACTCGGCGGGCTTGGCGGCGGCAGGCTCGGACTGGGCGGTGGCGGCGGGCTCGGGCTTGGAGGCGGCGGCGGACTCGGCGGCGGCGTAGGAAGAGAAGAAGAGAAGCTTGGGTTGTAAGGACAATTGGTATTGGGAAGACTAGGATTGTGAATAGTATTGAGGTAGCCGAAAGCGCCCGGTATAGTAACGCTGTTCAGAGTTAAAAGTGCGGTTGCGTTTTGTTTGATATTCGTGGCGTTGCTCATAAAATCCGCAACAATCGAGGTTGCTGCTTGTGTCAATGTATTTGAGAAAAACCTGCACGTTACATTGAAGGAATACGGAG
>Ga0136642_1000382_pt1 | contig 24655 bp, 21 predicted proteins | sample LowCatLa1302831Y_FD_115313 | JGI IMG/M metagenome (GOLD analysis project Ga0136642, IMG submission 115313) | Freshwater microbial communities from Lower Cathedral Lake, Yosemite National Park, California, USA - 13028-31Y | ecosystem: Environmental > Aquatic > Freshwater > Lake ... | reverse complement strand
TACACCACCGATGCCGAGCCGATCCTCTTCGGAGGTGCGGGGAAAGGCTTCGCGCCAGGTCATCCCACCGGCGGTGGCGTGGTTGATATTGAGGCGAATGTTCTGGCGTTTCTTGCCGGCGGTGGACCATTCGGCCAAATTGAAGGTGGACTCGACACCCACGTGGAGGGAAATGAGTCCGAAGGCTTCGCCGGCCTGACGGCAGACGTCGTTGTACCCAATGGCAAAGAAGGTCTTTTTCTGCTGGCGGGCGTAGTCGTAGAGACGTTCGGTGAGCAGCGCTTGGTCGGCGGCAAGCCCGGTGGGTGATCGCCACGAGACGATGGCGTGAGTGCCTTCCATCAGATTGGCGAAGGCACTGCGATCATCGTTGAAGAGGACTTTCCAGGGATACGGGCCCAGAACGGTGCGCTGGCCCGATTCGGTGGCGCGCGCGTCCAGAATGGCGGCCAGCTCCTCGCGGATTCCGTCAACGGAGTGGACCTCGATGGGGGTGAGACTACTCATGAACGCTGCCGCGACACTGGGTGAACACAGAAGTTCAGCCTAGAAGAACCTGAGCATTTTTGTTGGCGCTCCGTGTGGGCAAATACCTGTACGGGGAGTGGATTAGCTCTGCGCGCGGGCGCGTCCCAGGGCGAAGGCACCCAGCAGGCCCGAATCGTGACCGAGCGCGGGCGCCAGAATTTCGATAGCGGGGTGTCCGGTGGTCACGAAGGCCTCGTGGTACCGACGTCGCGATTCCTCCCTGAGGCCGGGCACGTCCATGACGCCGCCACCCAAAATGACGCGCGCGGGCGCGACGATGGCGGCCACCGTCGCCAGCATCTCGCTGAGGTAAAAACTTTCAAAAACCCACGCCGCGTGGTCGGGGGCCAACTGCGTGCCGGGCACACCCCAACGCTTCTCAATGGCGGTTCCACTCGCCAAGCCCTCGAGACAATCTCCATGCACCGGGCAGGCGCCCGCAAAGGAATCCTGAGGGTGACGGCGTACCATGACGTGTCCCATTTCGGAATGCGTGAGACCGCGAAGAATCTCGCCCGAGGAAATAATGCCGCCACCAATGCCGGTGCCGACGGTGAGGTAGACCGACACCGTGCTGGACGCGGTAGCACCCCAGAGCGACTCGGCCCACGCGGCCCCGTTGGTATCAGTGTCGAAACCCACACGGTCACGAGGGACAAATTCACTGGCGAGGGGAAGCCAATCCCAGCCCCGCCACTCAACCTTGGGACTGAATGCACTGATGCGGTAGTCCGCGTTGTCGAGGGGGCCAAAACTGGCGATACCCATGGCGTCGATGTCACCGACGGTATTGTGCGACGCGAACCACTCCTGGATTTCGCGCGTGGTCGCGGAGGGATCACGGGTAGTGATGACGTGGCGGTTATCACGAATTTCCTCGACCGTCGTTCCGATGGAGACCACCATCTTGGTGCCACCGGCCTCGATGCACGCAACCCGTGGCGTGATGGAGGTTGCACGAGTGCTCATGTCGCCACCTTAACGACCTTGGTGGATGCGCCATGGAGCACCTTCGAATCTCCGCTCGGTGGCAACTACGCTGGGAGTATTCCAGGGGAGACCGCGACGTGAGCCAAGGCAGTCAAGATCGAGAGCGTCAGCGGGTACCGCAGCCCTTATTGAAGCGACGATTGATCTCGGGGCGCGGCGCCATGGAGCAACCCAACGCCACTCATGACGGCGCGGCGGCGCTCAGCCCGCGTTTTTGGATGGCCCTGCTTGCGACCAGTGTGCTGACGGGCCTCTTCGGTATTTCCTTGATGTGGATATTGAACCACGTGGAATTGTGGGCGTTTCATTACCACTCCGGTGACTATACCCAAGCAGTTGCGGCAACGTCGCGTCTGCGCCGACTGATCTCATTGGTCGTGGCCGGTTTCATTGGCGGTGGCTCGTGGTACGTGATTCGACGAATGTGGAAGAGCGAAAAATCAGAAATCGATGACGCCGTATGGCACGGCGACGCACGCTTGGGGGTTCGTCGCAGTGTGGCCACCTCGGTCGTGTCCGAAGTGGTTATTGGCATGGGAGCGTCCATCGGTCGGGAAGCGGCGCCGAAGCTCATGGGTGGACTTGCGGGTTCGGTGATTGCCCAGTGGATGAAACTCTCGCTCGCGCAACGACGTTTGTTGGTGGCCTGCGGTGGCGGCGCGGGTCTGGCGTGTGTGTATAACGTTCCGCTCGGCGGCGCACTCTTCACCGCCGAAGTCTTCTACGGCAGTCTGAGTTTGCCCACGGTGCTTCCCGCACTGGCGAGCTCGCTGATCGCCACGTGGGTGGGCTGGCTCTATCTCCCCACGGGTGCCACCTACGCGGACATTCCGGTGTATCGCTGCACGGCGTCCTTGGAAGTGTGGTCGCTGGTAGCGGGTGCCGTCATTGGGCTGTTGGGGGTCTTCTACGTTCGTCTCATTGGTCTAGCCGCGCACTATCGGATCAAGGGAATCCACCTTTTCTGGGCGATGCCTCTGGCCTTCGGGGTTCTCGGGGTGATTGGCTTTTGGTACCCCGAACTCTTTGGTAACGGAAAGGACATGGCCCATACCGCCTTCATCGGTGCGGCGGGACTCGGACTCATGGGGATTCTCTTCGTCCTCAAACCTCTGGTCACCGCCCTCACCCTCAGCAGCGGTTCCGCTGGTGGGGTGTTCACGCCCATGATTGCCACCGGAGCGGTCTTTGGTGCGTTCGCGGGTGGCCTGTGGAATCACTGGTGGCCCGGCACCCCCATTGGTGCCTTCGCCCTCGTGGGCGCAGCCGCGATGATTAGTTCCACCATGCAAGCACCACTAGCCGGATTCGTTTTAGTCCTCGAATTAACACACAGTGGTTTCAATCTGGCGATCCCCATGGGGCTCGCCATTGTGGTGGCCACGTTGATTGTTCGCCAGGTGGACGGCTACTCGATTTATTCTGCTCGACTTCCGCGTGTAGCCCTCGACCCCGAGGGCACTGTGTCATGAAAAATTCTCGCGTCATCATTACCTCTGGTGTCGCGGTGATGCTGTTGTTGTTATTCGTCCTTAGTTTTATTCCGAGCAGGTCGGCGACAACGCCGACGCCGTCCACGGTGTCGAATACCACCAGCGCCGCTCGCGTTTCCGTGACCGTATGCCCCACGACCTACGGAGCTCGCAACACCGAGCCTTCTCAACTTCCTTCACAGATCACGATGCAATTGACGGCCGGACTTGCGGGTCATGTCGCGGCGTATACCGATGGATTAGGAATTGAATTCGTGCTCGCTCCGCGTGGGTGGGGATGCGCCGCCACGGTGGGCGCCGACGGCACCAGTCAAGTGACGGTGACGCCGACGGGGGCCTCGTCGGTACCAAATTACCTCTCGTCGGGCGACGCGACGCAGGCCGTAGTGGCGTCGCAGACCAGCGTGTGTGCGGGGTGTCTCTACGATCAGGCCTGCCCACTGTTTTCGTCAGTGGCCAACGCCAACGTCTATACCTGCCCCGCCCCGTCGGGCTACAAAGGTGAATCCGCCACGCCAGTTTCGGCAACAGCGGTGGAATTTGCGGACGGCCCCGGGGTTCGGGGTTCGGGATCACCCTCGGGCGGTGCCAATGTCGCGATGGGCTTAGTCACCTACGCCCCTTCGGTGCCGAACTCCGCAAGTTATCTAGAAACCTGCACCCTTGCGCCCCGGTACCAAACACTGTGCAGCGTGTCGCTACTCAACTTCTACAAGCTCTACGAGAAGTTGTAGATTTCTACTCATCGCGTCGAAGGGAAAGCCATGACGGACATGATCGAAAAGTTTGTGCCACAGCAGAGTGAGTTGGTCTTTAACTTGCCGCCCGTTTTCGATAATTTCGCAGCCGAACGTCAGCACCGCAAGGAGCGCCTAGCTGGGGCCCTGCGTCTGTTTGGGAAATTTGGTTTCTCCGAGGGCGTGGCCGGACACATCACCGCTCGCGACCCCGAATTGACCGACCACTTCTGGGTCAATCCCTTTGGCATGAACTTTCGCCATGTGCGTGTGTCGGATCTGATTTTGGTCAACCACGCCGGTGAAGTTGTCCACGGAACTCGACCAGTGAACCGAGCGGCCTTCGTTATCCACGCCGCCGTCCACGCCGCTCGTCCCGACGTAGTGGCTGCCGCTCACTCGCACTCGATCTACGGCAAAGCTTTCTCCTCTCTGGGCCGCACCTTGGACCCCATTACTCAAGACGCCTGCGTCTTTTTCGAAGACCACGTATTGGTGACCGAAGGTGGCGGCCGCATTGTGCTGGATGAAGAATCGGGTCGGGTGCTGGCGAAGGGCCTCGGACCGCACAAGGCCGCCATTCACCAAAATCACGGTCTTTTTACCGTGGGCCACTCCGTCGACGAAGCGGCGTGGTGGTTCATCACGATGGAGCGCAGTTGCCAAGCGCAACTCATTGCCGAAGCAGCGGGAACGCCGAAGTTGGTTGACGCCGAGAGCGCTCGCTACACCCGCGATCAGACGGCGCACCCCTTGGCGGGATGGTTTTCGTTCCAACCGCTGTGGGATGAAATTTCGCGCAGCGAGCCGGAACTCTTCGAGTAGTGCCCAACGCAGTTGTCATTCGACTGGCGACCATCGACGACTGGGAACATTTTCGTCATATTCGACTGGAGGCACTTCGTGACTCTCCGGATGCGTTCGGGAGCACCTGGGAAGAAGAACGAGGCTACGTCGATGAATTTTTTTGTGATCAATTAGACCCACGCTCCCCGTGGCGCGTCTACCTCGCGCTCCATCGCGGTCGATCGGTGGGAATGGCCCGTGGTGGACCTCACGATCTCTTTCCGGGTCAAGCGTGGCTGTTCGGAATGTACGTGAGCCCACGATTTCGAGCCAGCGGCCTCGCCACGGAACTTATTGCGGCAGTGAGCACACGAGCGCAGCATCGAGGCTTCGATCAACTTCACTTGATGGTGGCCGCGGACGTGGTTCCACGGGCACTGTCCTTTTACCGGCGCGTGGGTTTCGTTTCCACGGGTTTTGAAAAACGAATGAACCGTGACGAATCCATTCGTCTCGTGGAAATGACGATGCCCCTCGTAGCCGCTCGCTTCGAGATCGAGATGGTAGAGCCTCAACGTCTCTACGAGTTGCGACGACGTGTTTTGCGTGGTGGTCGTTTCGATGCCGTGGTGGCCGACCCGCGTGATCACGAAGAGACGGCGCTGCACGTTGCGGGTCTCATTGATGGGGAGGTAGTGGTATCAAGTTCCTTCTATCCTTCCGTCTCGCCGACCGAACCCGAACTGTCGTGTTATCAACTTCGCTATCTGGCCTGCGACTTTGACGTGCAGCGACGGGGATACGCCGAAGCAGTGATGTCCTTCGCGGAAAGGGAACTCGTCGGTCGCTCGGCGCAAGCGCTCTGGGCCAACGGGCGAGACAGCGCTCTGGATTTTTATCGGCGCACTGGTTGGCAAGTTATTTCTGGTTCCGAACACCTCAGCCCGGAAACCCAGCTCCCGCACACCGTCATTACGCGCCTGCTGGGCTAAGCAACTACGGTTGAGTAATGCGCCGTCTCCGCCCACTTCTTTTTGTTGTGCTCATCGTCGCCGGTTTTTTCGGAGTTCCGTATTTCATTCGCCAGGCACGGGTCACTTCGCCCACGACGTCAACCACAACCACGCTCGCTCCCGTCGTCGCTCCTTTGACCGGCGTGGTCGATCCTCGCGGTCTTTCCGTGACGCGTCCCGCTCTGGTGATAAAAATTGAAAATACTCCGGATGCGCGACCGCTCTACGGGGTTGATCGAGCCGACATGGTCTACGAAGAAATTGTGAACGGTGGCATTACCCGACTCGCCACCGTCTTTAATTCCGAGGCTCCCGACAAGATTGGGCCGGTGCGCTCCGTGCGGCCTACGGATCGCTCCCTCATTTGGCCCTTCGGCGGTCTCTTCGCCTACTCCGGTGGTGCTCCCTACGCCATCGCCGCCGTGTCCGCCGCACCGGTGAAGATGATTACCGAATCCACTGCCGGTGCCGCCATGTTCCGCGATCCGAATCGTCAGCCACCGCACAATCTTTACGCCATTGGCCCGAGCCTCTTCGCCTTCGGAGGCACACCCGTCCCCCCGCAGAAGATGCTGAAATACGGTCAGTCCACCACCGGCAGTCCCGTCGCGCAGTTCACCGTTCCTTTCCCCAGCATGTATCCCGTGACCTGGACGTGGGATCACTCGACCTCGTCCTGGGACCGATCCATCTTCGGTGCCGCCGACATTACGGGAACGGGAGTTCGCCTCTCACCAAAAAATGTGGTCGTGATGTGGATTAATTACCTCAACGGTGTGGGCACCTTCACCTCGGTGGGCGACGTGCAAGGAACTGGTCCCGCGGCGATCTTTGAGCATGGCAAAAAAATCACGGGGACGTGGTCGCGAGGCGACTTGGGGTCACCCATTGTGTATCGCGACGCCCACGGCAAAGTCATCGCGATGACGCCCGGTCAGTCGTGGATTGAACTGCTCAACAGCGGAGCGACCCTGAACGTTCAGCGCTGAGTGACGCGTTCGTCGAGGTGTTCGAGCGAGCGCTCCATATTGTGGCGGTTGGCTTCACCTACTTTGAAGGGGACCATCAGAATTCCCCACCAGGGGGAGTAATCGAAACTTTCGGTGACCCGTGTTCCACCTTCGACGGGCTCGAGGTCGTAACGCCAAATAAATCGTGCGACGTGGTGCCAGGCGATGACGCGGTTTTCTTCGAAGGCGCAGACCACGTTACGCACGGGGTAACGAACCTTCTGGCGCATACTCATCGAAAAAGTTGCCCCGAGACTGAGCCGCGCGGGTGCGTCGACGGTGGCGGCGATGCTTCCCGAACCGTCAATCAGGTGGTGTTGGCGCGGGTCGGCAAGGAGGTCAAAAATGACCGTGGCCGGGGCCGCAATGGTGCGAGAAACAAATACTTTCCGTCGTTCGTTCATAGGTCCTAGCCTAAGGTCACGTTCTGCGGGAGAAACAATGACCATTACCACCACCTTGATCACGGCCAGCGATGGGCGCCAACTCGAAGTAGGCCACTGCGGTGACGCCAGTTACCCGACCGTGGTGGTTCATCACGGCACACCGGGATGCCATTTGATCTTGGAAATGTTTGCCAATGAAGCCCTCATGCGCGGGTATTTTCTCGTCTCGGTGTCGCGTCCGGGATACGGGCAATCGCAGCGCCACCCGGGACGCATCATTGGTGACGTGGTGAGTGACGTGCACGACGCTCTTCGATCGCTGGGTCGCGACGACGACTACGTGACCATGGGCTGGTCGGGCGGTGGTCCTCACGCCTTGGCCTGCGCTGCCACGAGTGCGCGCTGTCGGGGCGCGGTCATTCTGGCCGGTGTCGCCCCCTACGAAGCGGACATCGATTGGTTCGAAGGAATGGCTCCGGAGAACCTCGAAGAATTTGGTTTGGCGGTTCAGGGTGGGTCGGAATTCGAGGCGGTCTGCGAATCCATGGCCGAGGGCATGCGAACGCTCACGGTGGACAGCATCGTGGAAAGTTTTGGTGGCTTGATTGACGAGCCCGATCGGCGACTCCTTGATGACCTGACGGCGCGCGAGGAGCTGGTGCACAGTTTTCTCCACGCGGTGCGCCAGGGTGGCGTCGGATTTTGTGACGACGACATGGCCTTCGTTCGCTACTGGGGCTTTGACCTCAGCGATATTACGGTGCCGGTCGATCTGTGGTGGGGTGACTTCGACCGCATGGTTCCCGCGACGCACGCCCCGTGGATGCTGGCGCAGATACCGAGCGCCACCGCCACCCATGTGCCCGACGAGGGCCACATCTCGGTGGTACTCGAACACCTCGGGAAAATTTTTAATTCGGTCGACGAAATGATGCAGGAGGCCGTATGACGCGCATCGGAAATCTCTACGGCCCCAGCGCCACTTTCCTGGGTGTGCCCGCAGCGGACCTGGACGTACCGAGTAGTTGGGAATCCGCGCAGGCGCTCATCATCGGCGCGCCCTTCGATGGGGGCACTTCGTATCGCTCGGGAAGTCGCTTCGGCCCCCTGGCAATTCGCACTACTGATTATCTAGAACACGATGGACGACGACCCCATCTCGCCCTCGGCGTGGAACCCCTGACCGAACTCGGTGTGGTGGACGTCGGCGACATCTTGATGCCGTCGGGCGACACCGCGACCTCGCTGGAGCGGCTCGAAGCGGCCGTCACGGCGGTGGCCTCGAAGGGAATCATGCCGGTGATTTTGGGAGGTGACCACACCATCGCTCTCCCGGACGTCACGGGCGTGGCGCGACACGTCGGTTGGGGACGGGTGGCGGTTATTCACTTCGATGCGCACGCCGACACCGCGGAAACGCAATTCGGTTCGCTCTACGGACACGGAACCCCCATGCGCCGACTCATCGAGTCGGGTGCCTGTCGCGGTGATCGTTTCTTGCAGATTGGCCTGCGCGGCTATTGGCCTGAGGCAGAAACCTTGGACTGGATGGCGGAACAAAAGATGCGCTGTTTCGAGATGACCGAGATAGTGCATCGCGGCATGGATTCGGTCTTGGACGAAGCCCTCACCATCGCTACGACGGACTGCGACGCCATCTTTTTATCCGTCGACGTCGACGTGGTGGATCCCGGCTCCGCGCCGGGAACCGGAACTCCGGAACCCGGTGGACTCACCAGTCGCCAGCTTCTCGACGCCGTTCGTTTCATCGCGAGCAACGGTCCGCTCGGCGGAATGGACGTGGTGGAGATTTCTCCCCCCTACGACCACGCCGACGTCACGGCCTTCTTGGGGAATCGCATCGTGCTCGAAGCTCTCAGCGCGACGGCCTGGAAGCGTCGCCGTGATCGAGGCGAAACGGTGCGTGACCCCTCACGACCCCTGCTCGAACGCTAATCACCACATCGATTCCAAGATGGTGGCGACCATCTGGTCCGTGGTGTCGGGGTGCAAGAAAGCCAAGCGCGCGACGGTCTCGCCTTCCCATTTAGTGGGAGTGGCGAAGGCCACTTGGGAGTTCAACAATTCGTGACTCCAGGTGGCGTAGTCCTCGGCGTTCCAGCCGATGCGACGAAACAACACAATAGATAAGGAAGGTTCGCGTATCAGTTCGAGGTGCGCGCACTGGGCCACCATGGTGGCGGTGCGCGTTGCGAGATCGATGGCAGCTTGCACGGCGGTCTCGTAGGCGGCCACTCCGTGACTGGCCAAGGAGAACCAAAAGGGCAACCCGCGGGCTCGGCGCGAAAGATGGAAGGCATAATCGGAGGGATTCCATTCGAGGTCGCTGTCGGGGTGCTCGTGCAAGACGTCGAGGTAGCCGGCTTGCTGCGTGTGCACGTGACGCGCCAAGGCGGGTTGGCGATAGATCAGGGCTGCGCAATCGAGGGGCGCGAATAACCACTTATGCGGGTCGACGATGAAACTGTCGGCGTGGCGAATTCCGGAAAGTTGGTCAGCGTGGGTGGAGGAGAAAATTGCGGCGCCGCCGTAGGCCCCGTCCACGTGAAACCACAGTTCGTTCTCGCGGCAGTAGGAACCCAGTCCTTCGAGGTCGTCAATAATTCCGGCGTTCGTCGTCCCACTCGTGGCCACCACTCCGATGATGTTTTCGGGATGCGGGTCGGCCGCCAGGGCGCGCGCGAGAGACTCGCCGGTAAAGCGGTGGTCTTCGGTGTCCACCAACAATGACCCCATTCCCAGAACGTGCAGGGCGTGCCCGATGCTGGAGTGGGCGTCGGCGCTGATGGCGTAGCGAAGCTCGTGGGGGGGAAGGTATGGCCGCCGTTGGCGACCTACGTCCCGACCCACGGTGAGCGCCGACAGATTAGAAAGTGATCCGCCACTGACAAAGGCTCCGCCGGACCCGACGGGCAGGCCAGCGCGCGTGGCGAGGTATTCCAGTGCTTGGTTCTCGGCGACCACCGCACCGGCGGATTCCAGCCAGGACGTCCCATTCAAACCCGAGCAGGCAACCACCATGTCAAAAAGCAGGGACATTTTGGTCGGGGCGTTTGGAATGAAGGCGAGAAAACGTGGTGAGTCAATGGAAATCACGGCCGGTGCGAGGGTCTCTTCAAAAAACTTTAAGAGTTCAGCCGGTGGGTGCCCGTCGCGGGTAATCAGCCCCGCCACGGTGGAGGCCTCGATCGTGGCGTTTCCACCGAAATCGAGGGGTACCGGATTCTCGCTCATGCGATGATGGCAGTAGTCCAAAAATAATTGGCCAATAGCGTCGTCGTACTGAAACATTGGGTGCCCCATTGCGTAATCCTTCCCGCAGTCCAACTGCGAGATAATCTTTTCACATGCATATACGTGAGGATGTCTCATCACACGGAGTTCGCGAGAGAATCGGGACCTACCGCGCACCGAGTGGTGACGTGCCGCTGGTGGTGTGGACCCCGGATGGTCGCCCACCACGGGCCGTGGTGGCCGTGGGGCACGGCGCGAGCGGTCATAAGCGGATGAGTTATGTTCTATCGCTGGCGCGAGAGCTAGTTCGCGAGTTCGACTGCGCGGTGTTCGCCATAGACGGTCCCATCCACGGCGAACGCCGTAGTGATGGTCTCTTAGACGACACCCTGGTTATGTTGGAGTTCGCTCAGTATTGGCAGGATCACTCCGATCTGCTCGACGTTACCGAAGGTGAGTGGCGGGCAGCACTCGACTGTGTGCAGTTGCTGGAAGACGTGGGTTCGGAGATACCCGTAGCTTATTGGGGCTTGTCGATGGGGGGCCTTTTGGGCATTGGATTCGTGGCTCGCGAGCCACGAATCCGCGCCAGCGTGTTGGGGCTGATAGGCACGACGGAGCGATTCCGCACGGATGCCGCCGCCATTAGCGTTCCAGTTTTGTTCTTGGTGCAATGGCACGATGAATTATTTTCGCGAGAGAGTTCGCTGGAGCTCTTCGACAGTTTCACCGTGACGGATAGGACTTTGCTGGCGAGCCCGGGTACCCACGGTGCGGTTCCGGAAGAGAGCATTTTGCACTCAATGGAGTTCTTGTCTCGGCGCCTTTTAAACTCAAAGGAGTTCTTGTCCGCGCGCCTTTTACCGTCGACCTAGAGGCGAACTAACCTAGTTTGCATGTCGCAGACGCCCCGTGTCGGTTTTCTTGGTCCCCAAGGAACCTTCACCCATGAAGCAGTGCGCGCCTTAGGCTACGACCTCGCGTCCGCGGTGGCCTACCCGAGCATCTACGACGTGCTGGATGCGGTCGCCCAAGGTGAGCTTGACAGTGCGGTCGTTCCGATAGAGAACGCCATCGAAGGGACAGTGTCGGCCACTATTGATGCCCTGGTCTTTGATTTCGACCTCGTCATTCAACACGAAATCGTTTTGCCTATTCATTTGCACCTCTTGGCCAAACCCGGCCGCACCCGTGCGGACATCACGTCGGTGGCCTCCTACACCCACGCCCTCGCCCAATGCCGGAAATATTTGGCCGCGGGCGGATGGAGCGACATTCGTTCGCTGGCTTCCACGGCTGACGCCGCGCAGTTCGTGAGTCAATCCGACGAGGCCGTGGCCGCGATTGCCTCGGACCTCGCGGGTGAACTCTACGGACTCGTCGCGCTGGAATCGCGTATCGAAGACTACGACGACAACCACACTCGTTTCGTGGTGGTGGGGCGCGATCATATTCCGGCGGCCACCGGTCACGACCGCACCTCCATCGTGTGCTTCCAAGAAGCCGACCGCCCCGGTTCGCTCTACGCGATTTTGGGCCGTTTCGCCGCGCGCGAGATCAACTTGACCAAGCTCGAAAGTCGCCCCACTAAGCGCGGCATCGGTGAGTACTGCTTCGTGATGGAACTAGAAGGTCACGTCGCCGATGAAGCCGTCGCTGACTGCCTTACCGACGTCCAGGCGCACCTCACCCGGGTGAAGTTTCTCGGCTCGTATCCGGTCACGGGAGAGTCCGCGGACATCCGTCGCGAGGAAATCACCGTGGCGCGCACCGAGGCCGAGACGTGGATGCAGAGCGTCCGTCGGCGGATTCGCTCTTAGCGAACGAGTTTTTCCAGTAGTTCGGTGTAACTCGCGAGTGCGGGGATTTCCTGATCGGGAATTTTTCCCTGATCGTCCCATTCGCGCAAGGTCACGGCGGCGGCAAAGCCGGGGTGATTTTGGAAGCGTTCGCATTGTGCGTCGTTCAGCAATCCCCCTTGCGCCTGCAAGGTGGCACGAGAGGTCGCCGACAGTCGCTCGAGATAGCCCGGTTCCACGGTGCAGCGCCAGCGTTTTGCGGTCACGTGCAGCGAGACCGGTTGAGCGACGGCCGCTCCGAATATCGGCGACAAGACGCGTGCGCCGATGGCTTCGTGAATATCGTCGTCCTGACTCAGGTCATAACGTTCGTTGCCTTGCACGTCCGCCACTAAGTGGCCTACGTCGTGCAGAAGAGCGGCGGCGATGAGTTCGTCGGACGCTCCCGCGCCGCGCGCGACGGCGGCACACTGCAGGGCGTGTTCGAGAGAGGTGACTTCTTCGCCGTAGGCCTGGTCGCCTTTGGCGAGGTAGAGCTCCAGCAACTCGGCGACCGTGGTGGGATAACTCACGCCGGACGACCCTCGAAGTCACCGATCAAACTCAACTGGACCCGATCGCTCGCTTCACTGTGGGCGAAGATGTCTTTCTTCGTGGCGTAGTAGGCGTCGCGGAGATCACCTTCGCTGATCCCGTTGTAGGTCGGATACAAAGCACGACGATTCTTCGTCGAGAGATTGGGTCCGCTGCGGTGGGGGGTGAGTGAATGAAAGAAGAGCGTTTGACCGGCGCGTAATTCCACCGGCATCCACTCCAAGTCGGCCACCACCTCGGGGGCTAAACATCCGCGTTCGTCTTGGGCCAGGAGTTCTTGGTGGCGAGCGGTGGCTACGAAGAGACAGCCGTTCTCCACGGTGGAATCATCCACGGCGATCATCACCGAGAGCACGCTGGTGACGTAGGGGTAGGCCGGTTGGTCTTGATGCGGGGAAAATCCGGCGCCGCCGATCAGCTTGTAGTTGATTTTTTCCTTATAGAGCAGGGCAGCTTCGCCGAGGAGCTCACCGGCCACGCGGGCCACGGCGCCGGTGCGCAACAAGTCGAATAGTGCCGGAGAAAAGGGCGTGAAGTTCTCACTGCGGGCTAGCTGGCGACCGTAGTCCGTCATTTCGTAGTGGTTCATCCACTCGCCCTCATCGCCCCAGGTCGCTACCTCATCGACGGCATCGCGCAGTTCGTCCGGGGAGAGTTCGAGTAAGCCATCAAGCAGAATCCAACCGCGTTCGCGGTAGGAGACAACTTGGTCAGACGTCAAGAGGGCGGTCATCTTCTCATCATAGATTCGAAGAAGCCGCGCACTCTTGCGGTATCCACAGTGGCGGAAGGGGTGGGATTTGAACCCACGGTGAGTTTCCCCACGCTGGTTTTCAAGACCAGATCATTCGGCCGCTCTGACACCCTTCCGTCAACGACCCTAGCAAAAACGGGCTACGACGGATTGGGGGAGAGGGCTAGGCCTTCTGGTTTTTGCGAAGACGACCACGCTTGGTTTGATCCAAGATCACCTTGCGCAGGCGCACGCTCTGCGGGGTGACTTCCACCGCTTCGTCATCGGAAATGAATTCCAAGGCCTGCTCCAGTGACATGATGGTCGGCGGCGTCATGCGTTCGAAGTTGTCGTTACCCGACGAGCGCATGTTGGTGAGCTGCTTTTCCTTCGTCGGGTTGACGTCCATTTCGTCGGCGCGTGAGTTCTCGCCCACGATCATTCCTTCGTAGACCTCGGTCGCGGGAGCCACGAAGATGATGCCGCGCTCTTCCAGGGCCACCAGGGCGAAGTTGGTTGTCGATCCGGAACGGTCCGCCACCAGCACGCCGTTGCGGCGGAAACGAATGTCGCCCACCCACGGGGAATAGCCGTCGAAGACGTGATGCAACATGCCGGTGCCGCGCGTTTCGGTCATGAACTCGGTACGAATACCCACGAGGCCACGAGCCGGGATGCGCCATTCGAGGCGGACCCAACCGGTGCCGTGGTTCACCATGTCGAGCATGGAACCCTTGCGGGTAGCCAACAGCGAAGTGACGCCACCGACGAATTCGTCCGGGACGTCGATGGTGACGTGCTCCATGGGTTCGTGTAGCTTGCCGTTGATCTCGCGGGTGACCACCTGGGGCTTACCCACGGTGAGTTCGAATCCTTCGCGGCGCATGGTTTCAATGAGCACGGCCAACTGCAATTCACCACGGCCTTGGACTTCCCAGGCGTCGGGACGGTCAGTGTTCAACACGCGCAGGGCCACGTTGCCGACCAGTTCTTGGTCGAGGCGGTTCTTGAGCATGCGGGCGGTCAGCTTGTTGCCTTCGCGTCCGGCGAGCGGGGAGGTGTTGATACCGATCGTCATGGACAAACTGGGCTCGTCCACGGTAATCGGGGGCAGGGCTACGGGATTCTCGAGGTCGGCCAAAGTTTCACCAATGGTGATTTCTTCGATACCGGCAATGGCCACGATGTCACCGGGGCCGGCCGACTGGGCGGGCACACGGTCGAGGGCTTCAGTGATGAAGAGTTCGGTGATCTTCTGGCGCTCAATGGTTCCGTCCAAACGGCACCATGAAACGGTGGCTCCTCGTTCGAGGGTTCCGTTCATCACGCGGCACAGAGCCATGCGGCCCAAGTAGGGCGAGGCGTCGAGGTTGCACACCAGAGCCTGTAAGCCGGCACCTTCGGTGTATTCCGGCGCGGGCACGTAGTCGATGATGGTTTGGAAGAGAGCCGTGAGGTCTTCTTCGATCGTGTCGGCCGAGTTCGAGGCCCACCCTTGACGGGCCGAGGCGTACAACACGGGGAAGGAGATCTGGTCCTCGTCGGCGTCTAAGTCCAAGAATAGGTTTTCGACTTCGTTGACGACTTCGGCGATGCGCGCGTCGGGGCGGTCCACCTTATTAATCAACAAAACGACGGGCAGGCGAAGTTCGAGGGTCTTGCGCAAGACGAAGCGGGTCTGGGGCAGTGGGCCTTCGGCGGCGTCCACCAGCAAAATAACGGCGTCCACCATGGTCAAACCACGTTCTACTTCGCCACCAAAGTCGGCGTGACCAGGGGTGTCGATGATGTTGATGGTGGTGCCGCGCCAGTTCACTGCGGTGTTCTTGGCGAGGATGGTGATGCCCTTTTCCTTTTCCAAGTCTCCGGAGTCCATGACGCGCTCGGTGAGCTCTTCGTGGGCACTGAAGGCACCGGTTTGACGCAACATGGCATCGACCAAAGTGGTCTTGCCGTGGTCGACGTGAGCGATAATTGCAACGTTTCTGAGGGATGAGCGGATAGCCATGACCGTTCTACGCTACTCGCCCACGGCTCCTGCGAAATCTATGCAGCGATATGTTGCGCGAGGTGGCCGCGCATCATCGCCGTGCGCACTAAAGAGCGCGCTCCCGCCCGCGCGTTCTCCACGTTGCCGTCGATGCTCAAAATCAGGCCGGCGTCGGGCCACACCCCGATAAATCGTTGTGCGGTCTGACCATCCGGGCGACTGAGTCCGTCCATCACCAGGTCCGCTCGCAGCCCCATCCCCGCCGAACGCGTGGGTGATCCTCCGCGGAAGCGCAGAATGACGCGTTGGGTGAGTTCCGTGGTGATGCACAGGTCACGCCGACCTCGTAGCGACACGCGAGCGGTGGCTACGTCGTAATAGGCGTCGGTTTCCGCCATGGTCCAGTCGTAGGTGACCGGCTCCATGACATCCAGCAGGCCGGTGGCCCAGGTCACGGTGTCGGCGATCACCACGGCTCGTTGGACGTCGGAAAGGTTGGTGAGCCAGTACGAGAGGGAGCCGGGACGTGCCCGACCGCTCGCGGCGCGTACGACGTGATCTTCTACGCAGAGGGTGACCGCTTCGGTCACGTGGCGCGCCCGACCCGATGTCACGAGACGCAGGGCCGGCGTACCCAGGCTGCGACGGGCATTGGTCGGGCTCCAGCGAAAGGCGGACGACGCGGCCCCCGAACTCTCGACCGTCCACGCGTCGAGCTTGCGGTGTTCGGTCGTACCGGTGGCCCGAAAGCGCGCCATTAAGGACGCCCGGTGATCGTCGGTGAATGAAAAAGATTCCTGCGGCGCGTCGCCGGCGAGCTCGGAAAGGGCAATGGCGCTGAGTCGGCGGATGGTCAAGGTGCTCATGGGCGGTTCCATTCGGTGATGATGGCGGTCTGGAGTTCGGAAACGGCGCGCGCGAGCAGGGCATCATCCACCTCGTACTGCACCCGGTCGCCGGTGGCGGTAGAGAGGGCTACGACCCGCAGGGGTACGACGCCCGTGCGCAGGGTTTCCATGAGTGCGTGGTAGCGAAGTACCGCGTCGCTGCGCGAGGACAGTGGTGAGGTGGTCACGTCAAACAAGGCTTCGCTCGCCACGGCTTCGCGAGATGAGCCGAGAACCAAATCGAGACGATCGCGCACAACGATGTCGCCTCCTCGAAGGTGCTGCACCACGGAGACGTCAGTACGAGGTTGCCAGTGCGGGTTGACCGGACCGAGAGCTTTTATCAGGGTCACCGCGTGCGCGGTGACGTCGGTGGCTACGCGCGCCAGATCGTCGGCGTCACACTCTTCGAGGGTGCGGTGCAGGGGGCTGTGGGGATGTGAAAAGGCCCAGGCTTCACGGGCGTCTTCGAAGGGGCGTCGTACCGATTGGCCGGTGCTCAAGAGCCGCAACAACTCGCTGATCAGGGCACCACGAAGTTGCGCCAGCGGAAAGGCGGGGCCGATGTGAACGAAGGGCACGGGGTCAAGGTGGTGGGCGCGAATGACCAGTGGGCCGAGGGTGGACACGCGGGTGGTGAGATTCTCGAGGGCACCCTCGATGAGTTGGCGGTAGTGACCGGCCGCGGCACGATTGGCTGCCGGGCGATTGTCGCGATTTCCCCTCAAAATATCGGTAATGCGGGGTTCTGCGGTCATCGTGGCGCTGCTCATGGCTCTACTCTCCCAAGGCGCTGTCACATGACTAGCGTGGAGACGTGTTCGACACTCTGAGTCTGGCCTTCATCGTGGTGTTTGTCATCTTTTTGGTAGCCATTGGCGTCTGGGCGGTGCTCACCGTCCGCTGGGCCCTGCGCCGCGACCGGGAAAAGCGAGTGTCACAGGGTTCCGCTGTACTCGAGGAGTGAATCCACCCGTCCTTGACGCCTTTCATCCCGTCGTTCGCGCGTGGTTCGAGTCGCGCTTCCCGAACGGACCGACCGAGCCGCAGGCCGCTACGTGGCCGATTGTGGTGGACGGCAACGATGTTTTAGTGGCGAGCCCCACCGGCTCGGGAAAAACTCTCACGGCCTTTTTGGTAGCCATCAACGATATGTGGGTGAATCCTCCGACCGAAAAACTCACCGGCCCCTCGGTCGTCTACCTCTCGCCGTTGCGTGCCTTGGCCACTGACGTGCAACACAACTTGCTCCAACCTCTCGAAGAGATGAAGCAGTTGGGTGCGGCCATGGGTTACGTCGTCCCCGATATTCGTGTTGACGTGCGTACCGGTGACACGTCGCAGAACGTGCGCTCGCAACAAAAGCGCAACCCAGCAAATATTTTGGTGACGACTCCGGAATCTCTCTACCTCCTCCTCACGTCAGAACGAGGACGCCTCACCCTGCGGCGTGTTCGCACGGTGATCGTGGACGAAATCCACGCTCTGCTACGTGACAAGCGAGGTAGTCATCTCACCTTGTCGATGGAGCGACTAGAGCGCCTGGTCACGGATGCGGGCCGTCCCCGCCCACAACGTATTGGTTTGTCGGCTACCCAACGTCCCTTGGAACTCGTCGCGTCCATGTTGTCGGGAATCGGCGAGAACCGTACGCCCACGGTGGTGGACTGCACGAAGCGTCGACCAATTGAACTCTCGATTGAACTTCCGGTGTCCGATCTGGATTCCATCTTGTCCACCGAGCAATTTAAGGAAATCCTTGATCGTCTCGCCGAAATCATCGCGGCTCACCGCACCACCTTGATTTTTGTGCAGTCGCGGCGCCTCGCCGAACGCATGGCTCACCGTTTGGCCGACGTTCTGGGCGAGTCCGGGATTCTCGACGACGCAGGTTTAGTCGTGGCCGCGCATCACGGCTCGCTGTCGTACGAACGCCGCAGCCACGTGGAAGCGCGACTACGCAGTGGTGAATTGCGGGCGCTGGTAGCCACCGCCTCCTTGGAACTGGGTATCGACGTCGGTCCCGTCGAAGCGGTCTGCCAAATTGGTTCACCCAAGACCATCGCCACCTTCCTGCAACGGGTGGGTCGAGCGAATCACCACGTGGGCGGCGTTCCGCGTGGTCACCTTTTTCCGCTGACGCGCCACGAATTAGTCGAAGCGGTGGCGGTGCTGGACGCGGTGCGTTCGGGAGAGCTCGACACCCTGGAACCTCCCCATCAGCCGCTGGACATTCTCGCGCAGCAGATCGTGGCCGAAGTCGCCCTGCGCGGTGACGACAGTGTCGACGAACTCTTCACCATGGTGCGTCACGCGGCTCCCTATCGCGACCTGACCCGCGACACCTTCGACGAAGTACTCGCCATGTCCTCGCGCGGCATCGTGACCGGACACGGACCACGGGGTGCGCACCTTCATCACGACCCCATGACGGACGAAGTGCGTCCGCGACGCTCGGCCAAACTAACGGCCGTTCGCGACGGGGGATCCATCCCCGATACCGGTGACTACAAAGTTGTTCTCGACCCCGAGGGCATCACCGTCGGGTCCTTGGCCGAAGACTTCGCCATCGAGTCGTCGCCGGGTGACGTCTTCCTGCTGGGCACACACGCCTGGCGCGTGGTGCGGGTGGAAACATCCATCGTGCGCGTCGTGGACGCCCGCGGTGCCGAGCCCAACGCCCCTTTCTGGTTCGGGGAATCGCCGGGGCGTAGCTTTGAATTGGGCGAAGTGGTGGCGAATCTTCACGACCGTCTACTAGAACCCTTGGCGCGACGTGACGCCGCGGATGCCCGCGCCCTGCTCCTGGAAATCCACGGCGTGACCGAAGCCGCCGCCGATCAAGTCGTGGCCTATCTGTCCCAGGGTTACAGCGAGCTGGGAGATTTGCCGACCACGGACGTCATCATCGTCGAGCGCTTCTTCGACGAAACCGAGTCCTCGCACCTGGTCATTCACTCACCCTTCGGCGCGCGCGTCAATCGGGCGTTAGGCCTCGCTCTGCGTAAGCGCTTTTGCGTATCGTTCGATTTCGAGTTGCAAGCCGGCGCCGACGATGACGCCATCACTATTGCGCTCGGGCCTCATCATTCCTTCGCCCTGGATTCGGTGTTGCCGATGGTGCGCAGTCACAACATCACCGACGTGCTGACCCAGGCGGTCTTGCTCCTTCCCATGTTGCAGGCACGCTGGCGCTGGAACGTCGGCCGGGCATTGGTGATGAGCCGCACCATGGCCGGCGGTAAACGGCCCATCCACCTCCAGCGCATGGAAGCCGACGACCTGCTCGCCGCGACCTGGCCACAATTGGCCTCCTGTCAGGAGAACGCTCCGGCGGGACCCATCTCCATTCCCGATCACGTGCTGGTGACCCAAACGGTGAAGGACGTGCTCAGCGAGCCGCTCGACGTTGTGCGAGCGAGTGCCCTGCTCGCTCGCGTGGAAGCGGGAGAGATTCGTGTGCGCTGCGTGGACAGCCCGACGGCCTCGATTTTGGCGCACGGAATTATTCACGGACGTCCTTTCACCTTTTTAGACGACGCCCCCGCCGAAGAGCGCCGCACTCGTGCGGTGGCCACGACGCGGGGCACTAATGCGCGCGACGGCTCGGGTCTGCCCGCGGTGACCGAAGCGGACGCTTTGGACCGCGAATTAGTGGCTGCGCTGGTGGCCCAACAGGCGCCCCAGTTGCGTTCCGCCGACGAGTTGCACGACTACCTCGTGGATACCGCGGTTATTCGTTCCGTTGAGCAGTGGCGACCGCTGATGCAACAGCTAGTGGATAGCGGACGCGCCATCGAAGAAGATGGTCGTTGGTTCTCGTCGGTGAATCCCGACGTGCTCGATCAGCTCGCCCTGGATGATGAGGTGTGCGCCACCGTTCTGCGCTTTCATCTGAGTGTGGCGGGTCCAGTCACCGTGGAGCAACTGGTGGGTGAACACGTCATTGGGGCCGGTCCCTTGCGGGGTGCTCCCGTCCCCATCTTGCGTGCGCGTACGGCCATGGCACTTTTGGAGTCGCGCGGCTTCGCTATGCAGACTCCCGATGGTCGTTGGTGCGCGCGCCACCTCTACGCCCGGCTCAACGCCCAAGCACGCCGTGCGCGTCGGGCGAGTTATCCGACGGTCGCGCTGCCGACTTTTGTCTCCTTCCTGACCACGTGGCAACACGTGGCGCCGGGGAGCAAGTTGATGGGCCGCGAAGGTCTGCTGGAAGTCGTTCGCCAGCTCCAGGGTTTTGAAGCAGCTGCGGGTCAGTGGGAGAAGTCCATTCTTCCTGCACGCATCGAGGGCTACCAGCCGGAGTGGTTAGACGAGCTGTGTTTGTCGGGAGAAATCACCTGGGCGCGTCTCACCGCCAGCACAACTCCCGGTGATGAGCGCGGGGCTTCGTCGCCGAAAGCGGCCACGCCTCTGGCCCTGCTCCTGCGTCCGGATCGCTCTTGGCAGCTGCGTATGGTGCGGCTCGAGGACGTCTACGAGATTCCCGACGCCGGCGTGGCGCGAGAAATCTACGACGCGCTGCGCGAGCACGGCGCCCTCTTTCGTTACGACCTGCCGGAACTCCTCACACGTCTGCCGGCTGAGATTGATGAGGGAATGTGGGACCTGGTGGCGCGGGGCTTGGTCACCGCCGATGCGTTCAGCGCTCTGCGTTCCATGCTGAGCGCACGTGAACGTTTGGCCAGCCGCGGTCGGGGTGTGCGCGGCAGCGGAGTGTCCTTGAGTTTGCAGCGCGCCAAAATTTCGACGGGAGTCGGGGAAGGTCGCTGGGCCCTCCTGCCCCGGGTCCATCAAGAAATGAGTCGACTCGACACCGAAAACATGGCCGAGCAAGTGGCGCGACAGTTAATTCTTCGCTACGGCATTGTGAGCTACGAACTCTTCCAGCGCGAGGCCTACCGCGTGGCGTGGCGCCACGTCGTCTGGCAACTGCGTCGCTTGGAAGCGCAGGGAGAAGTAGTGGGGGGACGTTTCGTAGACGGTCTCGGGGGGGAACAGTACGCGCACCCGCGCGTGGTGCAGATGCTCACCGAAACTTTGGTCGACGTGCCCTTGAACTTGTCAGCCTGCGACCCCTTAAACCTCAGTGGATCTATCGTGCAATCGGTACGAGTACCCAAGCGGGCCACGCAGAACATGACCATCATCAACGGAGAAATCTCCGCGAGTTAGAGGGCATCAATACGCGCGCGTAGCCCTTCCAGTGCGAGCTGAATCTCCGCCAAAGACTTTTCAATCTCCGTGAGTCGATCACCGACGGCCTTTTCGACGGTGCTGTTGACGTGTTCGTCGATGTAGTCGCGGACCTTGCCGTCGAGCTGGCTCATCATGGGCTGGGCGATGTTCTTGAGCAAATTACGTACGTCGTTCAGTGATGAAGAGTTGTCCTTGGCCACGTCGAAACCTTAGGGCGTGCTGGCACTGCAGTATTGGCCACTGGGGAATTGCAGGGAGTTGAACGTCCCGTTAAAAGGAGCGTTCGTGAAAAGTGAGCGCTCCCACTGGACGCCGTAACAGAAGGAATTAAAGGCAATGAAGCCAAGGATGTTGGACCCCGTCACGCCGCTGAGGCGTCGAGGGGCGGCATAAGTAGTCAAGGTGGCACTAATGGTGGCGGTGACGGCCAGCGGGGGCGCGCCCGTCGCCACGGACTGATTACCCAGAGGAGTCATGGTGAGAGAATTAGCGCTCGTGATGCCGGTGACTCGATAGGCGCCGTTCAGACTGGTGGGAAGAGCCCCGGATAGTTGCACGGTGTCGCCCACCTGCGCTCCGGTGGAGTTGTAGGTGAGGGTGTAGTTAGATCCGGCACCCGAGATGGTGCTGGGGAGACTGGGCAGGTAGGTATGGGTGTATTTCAAGGCCGTGACGAGGGGCACCTGCAGAGCCAGGCCGTCATAGTTTGACGTAATGACGTTGGTCTCGCTCAGGGTGCCGTCCACAATCTGAATGGGCTGATTGGCGTTGAAGTAGTTGTTGGTGGTGTTGGTGATCTGGGAAGTTCCGACAGCGGCGGACGCGTTTAATGAACCCTGACCCGGCGAGAAGGCTACCGCCATGAAAATGGGCATGGGAATCGCGGCGAGGTGATAGGTCGTGTATTCACTCTGGGTGGCGTAAAAGGCGGCGTGCAGACTGGGGTTAGCGCTCGCGAGGCCGGCTTGCCAGCCACTCAGCATGTTGGACCAATAGCTGGTGTACGTGGCAATTTGTGCAGCGCTGCAGCCGGAGCCGCAGTCCAAATGGGAATGCCTATCGGGATAGCCTTCGGGATCAAAAATTACCCAGTCCGGATTGATGGCGAGTCCGAGACTTCGGTAGGAGGTAATTTTGTTGCCCACCCACATCCCGGAGGCCAGACCGTGCTGGTAGTACTGCGCGGCCGTTTGCGGGTCACTCGCCGTCTCCATGGGTCCACTGACGGTCCAATAGGAGAGCCAGGTCCGGCGCTGGTGCGAGTTTTGGATGGTCATTCCCATTTGGAAGTCTGGTGTGGTGGCGGTGGTGGCGCCACTGTAGAAACCAACCCAGGGCGAGGTGGTGGTGCCGAGCGCTCCGGTTTCCGAAACAATCGGCCATTGATCGGTGATTGCGCTGGCCCATTTGTTGGACGGGATGGCGTAGACCCCCGTACCGCTCGGCGGTGGCGTGTTGACGCCGCCGCTGAATAACTGGGCCGTTCCGTTGGGGTCGAATCCCACCGTGCTGGCGGTGACGGTCTTGGCGGCGCTGCCACCAGTAGCGGAGGCGTCCACGCTCGTCCACGTACGTGACGGCGCACTGGAGGTGAGAACAAAGAGGTCACCCCAGTTTGCGGCCTGCCCCGCGATGGTGACAATGCCGCTGCTCACCCCGAGGAAGAGCTGACCATTCAGCGCGGGGCCGTGCGACAAGGTTGTTGCGTCCACGCTCGTCCAGCTAAGGCTGCTTCCCGAAATGGTGCCACTGACGTACACCACGTCACCATTCGTCGCCACGCCAGCGACGTAGAGGTGCGCGGAATCATTGGTGACACCGAGCCCGCTCACCGCGAGGGTGAGTGATGAGGTGGCGGCGGTAACGTCGGTGCCGGTCCACGTCGTGGCGCCCATCGTGCTTTGACGAAGTACCTCGAGATGCCCCGCCGCCGTGACGTAGGCAAAGGTAGCGAGCGCGTCACTGGCGGGGTTGAGCGCACTCGGAGGAGAAGCAGCCGCGGCCACACCGGCTGCGGCGCTGACGTTGGTCGCCACGATGTTGCTGGCGTTATCGGGGTTCATTGTGAAGTCTTCGTAGGTTCCCGTCGAGGTGAGAGCGATGATATGCACCTGGCCACCGGCGGAGGTGATGCTGGGTTGGCCCACCATGCTCAGCCCGCTGCGGACACTCAGGTCCACGATGGTCCATTCGGGCCAGCTCAGGCCCCCCAACGCGGGCGCTACGCCGAAGGGTGGTGCGGCGTCTTGCACGACGGCGATGAGGTTGCCCCCCGTGGTGTTATAGGTGAGAACGCGGTGGCCGTTGGCTTGATAAGCCATTCGAGGAGAGCTCACCGCCGGGGGAAGTCCATTTTGGGTGGTCAGGTTTACTTGGGTATTCCCGGTGGGAGCGACGGTCAATAATTCACAGTCACCCGACGCACTTTGGTAGAGAATTTCGTTCGCCCCCGAGGGCGCAACGAGCGCTTGAGGAGTCCCGACCATGGTGGTACTCCCCACACTGGACGACAGTGATACGGCGTCCCAGGGGAAAGGGTCCGTATTGGTGTGCGCGAAGGCAAAGAGGGGATAACCCGTGGGACCCGTGGTGTGGGGCCGGGTCGTCGACCCGGCCAGAGTGACGACGCTGAGGGTGGCGCACACGATGATGGCCGATCCAAATAGTCGTCGGGAATAACGCACTGGTGTCTTCCTCTCGTGGAGTCGGCACTCGATGACGCACGGGTCGTCGCAGTCCACAGTCTACGAGTCGTCACTCATTCCTGTCGGTCAGATAACGGGTGACTGTGATTGGTTGGTAATGACCAGAAACGTCGGCGCCCCCACGCTCCAACCACTCGTCGGAAATTTCACGGTGGCCGGCGAGAAATATTGGCTGGCGGGCGCCACGTGCCACGTGCCCGCCCTCCACGCCACGTTCACCGTGGCGCCGCTTCCTACGAAGAGCACATCATTTCCGTTGACACCGTTAATAATGGCGATTTGCGAGGTGGCGATGGTGCCAATGGAGCTAGCCGACGTGATGATCATGGGTGCCGCGCTACTCGCGCTGAACAATTCGGGTGGGCCGTTGCGCACGGTGCTCCACAGGGCGAGCAGACCTTGATTGATGGTGAGTAGTGGACTGCCCGTCAGCACAATATTGCTGGCGTGCGTTGCCGCGATGACGTTGGTGGCGTTCCACGATGGAGTGTTCGTCACCACTTCATCCACGTTGCCGGAGTGGAATGCAATGACGACCGCACCCGATAAG
>Ga0136642_1000381_pt1 | contig 24769 bp, 13 predicted proteins | sample LowCatLa1302831Y_FD_115313 | JGI IMG/M metagenome (GOLD analysis project Ga0136642, IMG submission 115313) | Freshwater microbial communities from Lower Cathedral Lake, Yosemite National Park, California, USA - 13028-31Y | ecosystem: Environmental > Aquatic > Freshwater > Lake ... | reverse complement strand
GTAGCAGGTGAAGAAGCATTGAGTCCATTCAAGATTGCACAAGCCTATTCTGGTAACAACAGTTCATCTTTACCAGGCGCGGCTGCTACTAGTACGCTAGAAGGCCAACCGGGTAACAGAATGAGCATTCAAATCTTGAAGGCACCAGTAGAAGCCAAATCACGCAAACTAAGCGCACGTTGGACTTTTGAGGCCGCACAAGATGCACAAGCTCAACAAGGTATTGATATCGAAGCAGAAATCATGGCCGCTTTAGCACAAGAAATTACTGCTGAAATCGACCAAGAAATCCTAGCTTCTCTACGTGCTTTGTCAACAGTTGACTATACATTTGATCAGTCTTTGGTCAGTGGTACAGCAACATTCGTAGGTGACGAACACGCCGCATTGGCAATCATGATCAACCGTGCAAGCAATTTAATTGCTCAACGTACACGTCGTGGTGCAGCCAACTGGGCAGTTGTTTCTAACCAAGCATTGACAATTCTACAATCTGCTACTACAAGCGCATTTGCTCGTACAACAGAAGGTACATTCGAAGCTCCAACAAACACTAAGTTCGTTGGTACATTGAATGGCGCAATGCGTGTTTATGTTGACGCATACTTGAGCGATTCCGGTCAAGATAACAATCAAGTTCTACTTGGTTATAAAGGTTCTAGCGAGGCAGATGCTGCCGCGTTCTATTGCCCATATATTCCTTTGATGAGTTCTGGTGTTGTTCTTGATCCAGCTACTTTTGAACCAGTAGTTGGCTTCCTAACACGCTATGGCTATGTTGAATTAAACAACACAGCTTCTAGCTTAGGTAATGCCGCAGACTACTTGAGCAAAGTTGCTATCAACAGCGCAACAGTTAGCTTCCAATAATCTTTGGATTATAAAAACAAAAACCCACTTCGGTGGGTTTTTTGTTGACTATATTTTCTATCAATAAATACTAGACTATGACAGACCAACCTATTCAAAAATGGCAACACTGGCCCGCGCCAACACTAGAAATCACAACAATTATTCCAGAAAAAGGATGCGTAGTTGATTGTGCATTCTGTCCTCAAAGAGTTTTAGAAGAAGTATATGACGGTACTAGAATTTTAACTTTAGATAATTTTAAACATCTATTAACTAGAGTTCCTAAAGATGTACGTATTACATTTGCTGGTTTTACTGAGCCATGGATGAACAAGTATGCCACTGACATGGTTATTCATGCACACGAGCAAGGTCATCCAGTCAGTGTGTTTACCACTGGCATAGGCATGAATGTTGAAGATATGGAACGCCTAGTAGATATTCCTTATCATGGAAATCCCAATGGCGGATTTACTTTGCATTTACCAGATATGGAAATGCTGGCCCGCCATCCATTAACTCCCAGTTACATGAAATTGTTAGAATGGTTTCAACACAATAACGGAAGAATACAAAATTTTAGTACAATGTGTATGGGTGAAGTACACATAGATATTACAAAATATTTTTATTGGGCACCCGTTCCAAAGATGTGGAGCCGTTCTGGAAATTTGATTAGAGAAGCATTGCTAAAACCCAAAGTCATTAATTTAAAAGATCGCTGGGATGCCGTATATCACGAAGATGAAAATAGAACTTGTGGCTGTATAGAACACCTGTATCATAATGTTATGCTACCCAATGGTGCTATTAGTCTGTGCTGTATGGACTATGGCTTAGATCAGATACTGGGAAATTTGTATGAAAAAACATACGAAGCAATTATCCCCAATGCAATGCAAACATACAAACTGTGTAACTATTGTGAAAACGGTGTTACTCCGTCAGAAAAGCCTGTAACTTTCTATAAATAACATGTTCGCTCTTAACAGAGAGTTTATGCGGTACCATCCGCGTAGGCCTAGAACGCCATAATTCTTAAGGAGAAAATAAAATGGGACGTCCGATTAAAGCAAAATATTTCGTAAAGGGTGGCGCAAAAGATCCATCTAAAGCAATACTGTTCAAAGGTGTAACAGTTGCAATGAACAATACTGGTTCTAACTATAGTGCTGGTACAACAGCCGTAATTTCAGCTCCAAATGCAACTTCAGGCTTAGCAGTTCAAGCAACTGTGGCATTGAGTATTAACACTGGTACATTAGGTAACTTGGCGGTGTCTGTAGTTAACCCTGGTGCTGGTTATAATGTTAACCCAACAGTTACTATTACAACTGCTACAGCGCAGTCAGCGGTAATTTCAACTAACACAACCGTAGCGTTGACAGTTCCTCTAACATCTTTAGTATATCCTGGTATGCGTGTTGTTGGTACAGGTGTTGCGGCACAAACGTATGTTACTTCTATCACATCATATGCAACAACAAGTTCTGTTGGTGTTAGCCAAGCAGTAACTGGTAATTTATCTGGTAACACAGTTCAGTTTATTGATAGTGGTACAAGTGCTACATTTACAATTGGTTTAACAGCCGCAGAAAACGATGGAGGTATCATTGCTTGTTCAGCATTCCTTCTAGTTGCTAACGGTGGATCAAGTGCAGTAGCTAGTTCTATCATTGAACAAAAAGGTGCTCGTAGCTATTTGGTAGAAAACGGCCAAGGCCGCGGTGGTTGCAAATTGACTCAAACAACATCAGCTCCAGTAGCAGGTCAACTACGTATTACTGCTCAAGATGCTAACGGTAGCACATATGTTGTCACACACTTAACTTCACGTAAGTGCCGTTTGAAACGTCTATCAATGAACGGTTCATATGCATTTGCTGATGGCACAATGGCACGTTGGAAAGCAGGCTTTGCCAATGCCAGCGGTGCAGTAAGCACAGCAGTTGGTGCATGTGTTGGTATTCAAACTTACTAATTTTTTAGTTTGTTCACAAAAAGGACTCTTAGGAGTCCTTTTTCATTTACTAAGTACAGATTCAAATTAGGTAAATACTGGATGAACAATGTAACTGGGAAATAATAATGGCTGCTGGATCAATACAATACCAACCGATAATAATTCAGTTAAATGTACCAACAGTTATACAATATGCTGAAGATGAAACAACTCAGATTCAGTGGAACCCAGATAACTTGGAAATGTTAACAAGTCCGAATAATGTAGTAGGCATTACAACAATGAAGCCGTTGATGCATATTGCTCGCAGTCCAAAATATGATTTAACAAATACTACATGGTTTATAGAATACACTGGGTTTAATTTTAATTCATTGCCAACTACTATTTCTGGAATTACAGCAACAATTAATATGAATCGTGGTGGCAGGATAGCAGATGACACAATTCAATTAGTATGTAACGGGGATATGATTGGGGAAAATCAGGCAAAGCCTGCGGTAATACATAATGCGATTCATGATACTAGTTTAATGGATATTAAATCAGTTTATGGTGGAGCATCAAGTACTTGGGGGGCTGAGTTAACTAGAGATATGATTCAAGATCCTTCATTTGGGATAGTTATACGATACAAAAGTCATCCGGCTTGGCCTCACAAGACCTCGCCAATTTTGTATTCGGTTCAACTGCAAATTAACTAATGTAATAAATACTCTAAAGGAATAAGAAATGGTAATCAGGGTATCAGGAACAGTATCGATAGGGCCACAAGGCGGCCCTATACAAAATCCAACAAAACTGCCTGGAGCTACGGGCGGTCCTGCTACTATCACCCAAATAGGAAACGATACTAGTATTGGTGGTGATAAAATTGGGTTTTCTGCAACTCAAATCATATCTTATAGTACAAAAAACGTAGGATCAGTTGACAGCCCAAGCGGTAGTCAACAAGTTGATATTGATCAATCTCTTAGCACAACTGCTGAACGTAAACTTGCCAGTGCATACTTTAACGGTGGTGTTGGTATTGAACAAGATTTGTCAGTTGGTGGATTTATTTACGGACGAATTGCCTATGCCAACAGCTCAACAACATCATCTAACCTAGTTGTAAAATCAACTCAGTCTGGTGTATTGGCACTTACTATGGTGCGCACAGAGAATGTTGATAAAAAAACTGGAACTCCACTATACGCCAACACAATTAGTGAAGCCATGGCCAATCAGATTGTTACGCCGGGCGGCCTAACATATCAACCATTTGACGGATTGTTAAATGTAGAAAATGTTAATGTATTTTCTGGTCAACAGTCCAACAGTCCTATCACTGGTGCATTTACAGTTACTGGTGGTGTAGGTATCAGTGGCGATGTGTTTATTGGCGGCGGCGGAACCAAAGCCGGCGGCGGCGTAATCCCAGTACAAGGCAATACTGGAACAATTGGTATCGCTGGTCAAGAGTGGGCTACTGCCTACATGAACAATATCTATAGTAAGTTTTTAGGTAACACACTTACTGACATTGTATTAAGTCCAAAGAACGGTGTTAACCTTCCTACAGGTGGCAATGGATCAATTGGCGGAAATGGCGATAATGTAATTGGTGGCGGATATGTTGATATTTTTGGTGAATTAAGAGTACGCGGAAATAATCCAGTTGGTACTGCTCCAGTAGTTACAAACGTATTGTATGTTACTATGGACGGGGATGACACCAATGACGGCCGTGCCATGGATCCAAGTCGAGCTTGCCGCACTGTTAGCGGAGCTGTTAAGAGTCCAGCTTATCAATCAGGAACACAAATTCGTGTTAGCCCTGGACACTATTTAGAAAACAACCCTATTAGATTAAAACCGTATACCAGTGTTATGGGTAGTGATATTCGTACAACTGGTATTGAGCCAATCAACAAGACACAAGACTTATTCCACGTAGACAGCGGATGCTATATTGCGTTCTGTCAGTTCTTAAACGGACGTAGCGGCTTATTACCGGGTAAAGATTATATTAACGGAACTAACCGCGGGGCTTATGCTACAGCGTTCCCACCACTACCCGTTGGACAACAAATTGACTTGTTCCACTCACCGTACATTCAGAACTGTACCAATATGTCTGGACCATGGTTGAAAGATGGCTCAATGTTTGTGCCTGACGAGACTATTCAGATACCTATTGCAGTTGGTACTGGATCGTGGTCCGCAAATACAACTACAGTTGTTGTAAAGATTTCTAACTTACCAATTAACGGATTTATTAATGCAGGATTACCTGGATCTAGTGCAACACAATATACTGGAGTGTTGAGCTCAACCGTAGCATTTAAAGGTACAGTAACTAACGCAAATTCACTAACAAATATTGTTAGCCCAGCATTGTATGATTCTTACAAAACAGCTGATACTGGAAATATTTGGGTCTATACCAATGCAAGTTCTTTGGCACTAGGCCAAAGCATTTCCGCAGGACAGCAGAATCAATCATTCTTTAATGCTCGTACTTTATTGTTGGCCAACAAACCATTCATGCAGGCACAGGTAGTATCTTATATTGAAAAGACATTCAATAGCGGTACACCGTTTGTTATCCCAATTTCAACTTCAACTTGTTCTCGTGACGTTGGATTAATTATTGATACAATTGGTCAAGACCTGTTGTATGGTAGTACTAGTGATAGTACATTCTCTGGTTTACTATATTGGAGTCAAGATTTAGGATTTACTGGGCTAATTAGCTCAGAAATCACCGCAACTAAGGCTGCAATCAGTCAATTACAGACTCTAGTTAGTGGTTATGCAACACACACTGCTTCTACAGTTAATACACTGTTTGGATTAATTTTAACTATCCTTAATAACGGTCCTACTGGAATTACTAATAGTGTTATTGTTGGCGGATTACCAACATCTAATGTAAACACATTGGCAGATATCTCTGTATTACAAGCAAACAAAGCAGCCATGCAGGCTCAGATTGTAGCATACGTCAATGCTTCGTATCCAAGTTTAGTTTATAACACTTCAACATGCTATCGCGATGTTGGTTATATTATTGATTCCATTTGTAACGACTTGGCAACCGGTGGTAATTTACAAAGCATCAAGTCTGGAATTTATTATTATGCATTCGATGGCAACGTAACTATACTGACTGGTACTAATGAAAAACTTGCAACAACTGCGGCTTATTCATTCATTCAAAGCATCATACCAAGCATTGTTTCTGGTAACATCATAACTACTCCGTACCAAACAACAGTTAAACAAGTTCCTACAAATACTCCAGGAACTGCGGCTGAAATTAATACTTTACAAAGTAACGTTGCTGTTATCACTAATATTATTGAAGGTGGTCCAAGTGTTGCTGCCAACAAGACCCCGCAAAATTTAACATTATATCCTGACCCAAATGCAGTTAATGCTTGGACAGTATTACATGCCAATAGAGCATTTATTCAAGCTGAAGTTGTTGCCTATATCAATAGCGTGTTTAATGGAACGTTTGTTTCTAATAAACAAAAATCATATAGAGACACAGGCATCTTAATTGAAAATGTGGCCTATGACATGGCATTTGGTGGAAACGAAAAAGCAATCGAGTCCGGACTAGCATATTGGAATGGCGTTGTAAGTTACATTGCTACAGAAATGCCACAGTGTATTGCCGCAATGAATTACCTAAACGCCTTGTGTCAAACTGTCGTATTAAATGTTCCAGCTCCAGTACTTCCTGCTGTTGCGGGAATTCCACAAACTAGCCAAGTAATTAATACAGTAATGACTGGTGGTGAAATTGCTAGATCAAGTATTAATAATGCGTTCAGTACAATCATTGACATTACTAGAAATGGTCCAACATATGCACCACCTCTTTATACAAGTGCTGGGCCTGATGCGGCGTATGCCAGTGCTGAAATATTGTTACAAGCCAACAGAAAGTTTATTCAAGAACAGACAATCAATTATATCAACTATAATTTAGCCAATCCAAGACCAGCTCTTCCATATAACAAAGTAAAATGTGAAAGAGATACCGGTGTTATTATTGATAGTTTAGCAACAGACTTGTTGTTCCCAGTAGGATCAAATAGTCAATCAACTTTTGCTGGTCTACAATATTACAGTCAAGCTGGATATGTTGGACAAATTCCTAGAGAAATTAGTACAACTACTGCGGCTATTCGATATTTGCAAACTATTGCAACTAAGGTTGTTACTAATGTTACTGCCGCTCAAGATTTGATTGTTGGTGTACAACGTTACACTACAGGTACACAAATAACCTATATTGAACCAGGCACAAGTAACGAAGTAGGAAAAATTAACGAAGAATTTGGTACTATACTTGGTATATTAGGTGGTGACACATTAGGATGGACTGACCGAATTATCAACAGTCGAGGTTCTGCAAGCCCACTAAAGAGCGTACAAGATGCTTATGCAATATTACAGGCTAACAGATCTTATATGCAAAACGAAGTGTTGGCATATATCCTTAGCCCAACTGGTTTAAATTACCCTTCAACAAGTTTTAGTACTAGCACCTGTGTTAGAGACATGGGTTATATTATTGACAGTGTTAGTTTTGACCTACTATACGGTGGAAACAGACAAGCTGTACAGAGCGGGTTATCTTACTATGCACCAAACGGAAACAGTATTGTAATTCCAAATGAAGTTAATGCTTCTATTGATGCGTTTGCATTCTTAGGAAACGCAATTAATGCATTGGTAACTGGAAATTATCCTTCCATTCCAAAACAGTCGTTGGTAACACCAGTATTAACATTGCCATTTGCAATGAGCAGTACTGTTACTAACTTCATTACACAAGCAGTTAATACAATTACGAACATTGTTTCTAATGGACCTTCTAGCCCCTTTGGAATATTCTCTTACACTCCTATCAATTTAGCAATATCAACTTCAACTGATGTTAGCAAGGCTTACAACATTATTGCAGCCAACAGATCATTCTTGGTAGCTGAAACACTGGCCTACTTGGATCAAACATACAATCCAGGAGCATTTAGTTACAATCAAGATCTATGCTACCGAGACACTGGTTTAATTGTTGATGCAGTTAGCCAAGACATATTACTAGGTGGCAATCAAAAGAGTATTGAAGCTGGTCTAAGCTATTGGAATCAAGGATACAACTATGTTACAACACAGTTGACCACAATAACACAAGCTATTAATTACATTTCTAATATTAGTAAAAAGATCATTGCTAATACAACAGTAACAAGTATTACTGGTACTATAGCAACACAGGTTATTAATCCATTCTTCCAATATGGTGACAACTACATGCCACAACAGGCAGTAGCTCGTAACTACGGAATCATTACTAACATAATTAACAAAGGTCCATCCTTTGCACCTTCAGTATACGCTGGTAGCGGATTGTTTGCATTGACTGGGGTTAACGGACTTGATGTTCAAATTAGTCCAACAGTCACATATATTAGTACATTATCAACTGGCACATACCTAGTTGGTCTAAGCACTGCTACCGTTGGTTTTGGTGACAACGCTACATTATACTTTGGTAACACATTGATATTCCCGTATCAAGATTTCCAAGTAGAAGCTGTTGCATTACAACAAACAGGCAGCACTAGTTCTTGGGATAGCCGTAAGGTTGATCCAATTGGCGGCATGGGTGGTAGTTTAGTTGATGGTGCAGTGGTAAGTGATCGAAGTCCAATTCAATCGTTTGTTTACGATGCTTATACACAGTTGACACAGGGAGGTGTAGGCGTTCATGTTACTAATAACGGTTATGCACAGTTAGTTTCCGTGTTCACAATTTTTGCATCAGTAGGTGTACAAGTTGATAACGGCGGCATTGCTTCTATTGTTAACAGTAACGCCAACTTTGGTGATATTTGTTTGTTGGCCAAAGGTTACGGCACACGTAAATTCAGCGGAACAGTGTTTAACCCGCCAAATAGATCATACCCATTTAGTCCCGGAGTTAACGGATTGGACCAGTATTACCCATCAGGCTTCTGGCCAAACTTGGGAGGATCTGTAGAAATATTTGTACCAGACATTGCTAATCGTCCACACATTAGTTTGGTAATGGAAGTTGTTCCTCCAGACAATTACAGCAACTTGTTAAACAGTCCACAGCTTGCGGCTAACGGTGTAGTACTGACTGGATTCTTAAATGCTCAACCAAGCACAAGTAATTTAACAACTGGCACAATTAGCCTAGTTGGTGTTGATACAACAAATGTTTACATTGGCAATCAAGTAACCATCCTTGATCAATTTGGATTCCCGTATGATAGTTTTAGATACATGCACGATGAGTTTGGAAACTTTGTAGATAGATTTGGTAATGTAACTTCAACGTCTGCTAACTGGGTTCCAAACCCAACATATGGTGTATGGTATTGCCAAACTGGTACTGTTGTAACTGACGTTAACTTTAACAGCATTACGTTGAACCAAGCGTTGACAGGCGGTGGCGGCTTCCTTGATAACTCTAATTATTTTACAATTTATTTTACAGGTAATTCATATTATACTGTACAGACTAGTGTTGTGGCACCTAATCCATACAAGCCTAATACAAACATTTTATCTACAAACACTGATGCAAATTTCCAAGGACCATCAACTAGTCAGATTACACAGCATGCGGCTGCTCTAAGATACTTGAATAGTTTGACATTAAGTGTAATTAACAACACTGCTATTAGTAAAACTACAGGAAATAGTGGAACACAATACACTAGTTCTGCGTTGACGGGGGGCAGTGGAGCGGCGTCATTTATTAACTTAGAATTTAAGTATATGACTACTATCATTACTGCTACAAATATTAATGCGGCATTGAGTGTAGTTCCTAGTAATCTAATTACACAAAAGGGCGTAGTACCATCTGGTGCTGGCAGTGCAATTACATTGATACAAAATAATTCAAAATTCTTAGCACAAGAAATTTATGCATGGACTACACAACAGTATCCAAGTTTGTTAAGTGGTAGCAGTAGCACCCAACAACAAATCAAGTGCTATCGCGACGTAGAATTAATTCTACAACAGGTAATATACGATTTACAGACTGGCGGAAATTACAACGCAGTCTATTCAGGATTGAGTTATTGGAGTCGTCAAGGTGCCTATCACATTGTTACCTTAGGTGAAGCTGTAACAGATCCTAGTTTATTCCCAGATGGTGCAATAGTTAATTTCTATCAACGTAGCTATATTAGTGCATCTGGTTATGTATTTGAATACGTGGGTGCGGGCAGTAACTACGGAGCATTGCCACAGTTTGGTATTGCCGATCCTGTACAAGGTCGTGAAACAGTTCAGTTAAATAGTGGTAAGGTGTTCTTTACCAGCACTGACCAAAACGGTGACTTTAGAATTGGTCCTGGATTGGTTATTAGTCAAGCGACTGGTGTTATTTCAGGTAGAACATTTACCCAGTCATTATTTGCTAACATGACACCGTTCATATTAGCTATTGAAGCAGGTTAAAAAGGATAAAATAAGATGGCACAATTACCATTAAACACGTTTAAGACAAAGACAGCAAGGCTAGGATCTATAGCTGGAACATCAGCTACGGTTTATACCGCTCCTATTGGAATTACTGCGATTGTTCTTATGGCTCAAGTGTCTAATTTAGATACGTCTACACATTATGTAACGTTTAGTCACTATAGAAATAGACCAATTTTAGCAGACGCACAAGGTAACGGAGGGCAACCTGCTAAAACAACTAGTACATTAGTATTGAGCTATGGTGTACCTGCTAACGATGCAGGATCTCCATTAGCTGGTAAAATGATTATTGAACAGCTAGATAGCATTCAAGCATTTGCCGATGTACCAGGCCAATTACAATTGATACTAAGTGTGTTAGAAACAGCTAATAATTAATAGAGATAAAATATGCCAGGATTACTAAGCGGATCAAGATTAAACAGTAGCGGACCATCCGGTTACGCCAATGTGACTAACGTCCAGTACCAACTTGGTCCAACTCCAACTACTAGTACTGGTTATACAATAATTACTAACTCTGCTAGTATTGCCACATTTGTGTCAAGTCTAGGAAATTTACAATTTAACCAAGGCACTGTTTACAGTAATATTGCTAATCAAAATATTCGTTTTGTTGGAACTGGAACTGGTACAGTAATAGTTTCTGGATTAACAGCCAACACCAGTACTAACACCGGCGTGTTGGTTGTACAAGGTGGCATTGGTATAAGTGACGGATTTTACACTGGCAACGATGTAACAATTAATAAAATTAGAGTTGGCCAAGGTAGTGGTACAGTAAATAATATTGTACTTACTGGTACGTCTTTACCTAGTAGCAATAGACCCGACGGTGAAAATAGTATTGTTATTGGTTACGATGCAATGAAAGGTTTGGCTACTGCACAAAATTCAATAGCCATTGGTAGATATGCATTTAATACTGGAACACAAATTATCAATAGCGTTGCTATTGGTGATGGAGCACTGTCTAGATCGGGTATATATCCAACACTGCCAGTAGGTTACATTCAAAATATCAGCGTTGGCACTGCAACTATTGTTACGTTGCCTTATTATAATTTAGCAACTGGAACGATTGTTCAGCTATCAGGAATCATTGGCCCAACAAACCTTAACGGTAACAAGTACATAATCGATGCGTTGACTACAAACACATTTAGATTGTATCCAACTAGTGACCCAGGCTTGATGTTCCCAATTAACAGCACCGGCTTCCCACTATATGTAAGTAGTGGTACCGTAGTTGAAGTAACTAAATCAGAAAATAATATTGGATTAGGAGTAGCAACTGCTCCTAAATTCTACAACGGTGAACAGAATTTCTTCTTAGGCTACAATGCCGCACCAAATTTTACAACAGGTAGTTATAATTTATTTGTTGGTTACAATGTATCTAATAACATGCACAAGGGAAATAACAATATTTCCTTATTTGGTAAAACTTTACAAGACTATACAGATAATCAAATTGGAATTGGCGATGTATTTTATTACAACGGATCCGGTTATACACAAATCAACTCTGATTTAGGTGTTGGCATTGGTAATGATTCAACCAGCACACTGAGTGGATCCTTCCAAGTATCAGGCGGTATCGGTCTTACTGGCAGTGTATATGTTGGGAATAACTTAAATGTTACCAGTACAGGTACTGTGATATTAAGTCCAACTAGTACAGGTACTGTTAAAATACAACCTAGTGGCCTTGGCGTTATGGACAATATGTCTATTGGTCAAGTAACTCCCGCTAATGCCAAATTTATTAATTCCACAGCTACAACAGAAACAATAATTGGTGCGATCCAGGCAACTAATACCGGTTCAGGAGCATTGCAAGTTCCAAACGGAGGCATCAGCACACACGGTAGTGTCTACAGTCAAGATGGCCAACCATTAGAAAATTATTTGCTGTATACTCCAAGAATAACTTCTGGAAATTCAGCTCCTGCTAATCCAAGAGTTGGCGATTTTTGGATTAATTTAACTAATGGTAGATATTTTCAATATATACCAGATGGCTCAAATAGAATTTGGTTACAGATTGCACAACTATAAAGAATAAAAATATGTCATTAGGATTTCCAACAAACCCAAAAGTAGGTGATAGATATTCCACAGTCAGTGGTAAAACTTATCAATGGGACGGCTCTGCCTGGATACAAGTTTAAAAGGATAAACAGATATGTCATTAGGATTTCCAACGAACCCACAAGTAGGTGATTTATACACTACAAATAGCGGTCAAACATATCAGTGGGACGGCTCTGCTTGGATCATTTACTCCGGTGCATCACCTACATATCCCAATATCACTGTTACCAATATTACCATTATCAGTACTGGTACCATTGGCGGCGCCAACATCGTTACCACGGCTAACATCTATCAATATATTGCACAGAGCGTAAGTGGAGCGATATCTGTAATTTACGCCGGTACTGACACTGCGGTGTCAACGGCATCAAATAGCGTTACTATTTGGAATACCAGTACGCTACAGTCAGTTACTTCACGTGGTAATACTACTGATCAAAGAATTTTAATCACAAATCCTGCAGGGTCTGCTTCTGTAACTCAAGGAGCACTTGTAGTTTCTGGAGGGGTTGGTATTGCCAAAGGATTAACTGTTGGTGGAACCATTGTATCAACTGGTACTAACTATGTTTGGAGTTCAACTTCTGCAACTTCTACCAGTACAGGAGCAATGGTGGTTGTGGGTGGACTAGGAGTAGGCCAAGACGTATGGATTGGTGGAGACCTGCATGTACGTGGACATTTCGTACTGACAACATCCAGTTTCTATAATCAAGTAGTTGGCGGAGTTGATATTCAGATTACTGGTACAAATGATCAGATATTTTTTAATGACGTTAGTACATTACAGTCAGTTACAGATCGTGGCTCAACTACAACCAATATAGTAACATTTAATAACGCTACAGAATCTACTAGTACCAATACTGGAGCAGTATTAGTAACACATGGGATGGCGGTGCAGGGCAACCTATCCATTGGTCAAGCACTGCAATTTCAGAGCTCAAACATCGATTCTAACCAAGTCGTAATAAATACAACAGACGCAACTGTGATAGATTTGTATGATTCTACACAGTGGAGAACAGCAAAGTATTTGGTTCAGATTGAATCGGGAACAGGGTATAATGCGGCGTTTGAAACGATTGAGATTTTGTTGTTAGTGGATAATTTGGGTAATATATTCTCTACAGAATATGCAGTTTTAACTACAACTGGTGAATTAGGTGAATTTTCAGCAGATGTAAGTGGAGATAATATGGTAAGATTATATTTTACACCAAATAGTGCAGTAACAACAATAGTAAAATTATTAAGAACCACAATAGCGTGGTAACATAAAAGGGCAGAATTTACATGGCACTAACATCACTAACTAAAGACTTTATAACCCGTTCGGGTCTCGCAGTAGAAGGTCTAGGAATTGCAACCACTTCCACATACACGAACGGTCTAAACACAGGTACATTCCAAGTAGCTGGTGGTGCTGGCATACAGAAAAACTTAATTGTTGGCAGTACAGCAACATTTTATGGTATTACATACCTTAACAATCAATTAGTTGTCAACAGTAGTGCAACCGTTGCAACCACATTATACGTTACTGGTGTTTCAACACTGAACGGTGTTGTAGTTCCGTCTGGTAGTACATTAGTTGCATCAGGTGGACAGGTAGCAACTGGTCCAAGCAATGCAAGTGGTGCATTACAAGTTACTGGCGGTGCTGGTATTAGTGGCAACTTATACGTTGGTGGTACAACTTATCTAACTGGCGATTTATATGTAGATGGTACACAATTTGTAGTTAACAGCCAATCATTAAATGCTGGTGAAAAAGCACTGGTATTGAGCACTGGGTCAACCAGTGCTATTATAGCTACTGGCGCTGGTATCTATATTGGTGCAAGTTCGGGCACAGCGTATACAAGTTTCTACTACGACGGTGTAAATTCTTGGGTAATCCCTAACAGTGCTACAAGTGGTAACTTAAAAATACAAGGTCTTGTTGGTACAAACGGTACTGCTACTGGCGCATTACAGGTAGCTGGCGGAGTTGGTATTGCCGGTGGTGTGTTTGCTGGCGGAGTAGTTACTGCTACAAACGTTGATGCAATATTAGGTACAGCCACTAGCCCTGCTAAACTTTATGGTGGTACTGCTAATAGTATGGTTTATCAAAGTGGTGTTAGCACTACTGCATTTTTAGCGGCAGGTACTGCTGGCTACGTATTGACAACTAACGGCGCTGGTAGTGCTCCAACTTGGAGTAACCCAACAGCAATTGCAGCCACTTCAGCAACCAACTTGGTAAGCACTGTAGGTCAAACTTTTAATATTCCTTACCAAGCAGGGGTAAACCAAACACAATTTAGTAGTAGTTTAATTTTTAACCCAGTTGGTTATAATGGTGCTACTGGTTTATTCACAACAACCAACGTATCTATTACTGGTGGTAATAACGCAACTGCGGCAACTGGCAACAGTGGATCATTAATGGTCCAAGGCGGTGTTGGTATTAGTCAAGACTTGTGGATTGGTGGTGATTTAGATATCAACGGTACCATCTACATGAAGGGTATTGGACTAGATACAATTTCTAGTACAACAGGTACATTTGTTAACGCAAGAATTACCGGTACTGGCGTTGCTGTAACTGTGCCTAATGGCAGCGTTACAATTGGTCAAAACTTAACAGCGTCAAACATTGTTGTTACCAGTACAAACGCAAGTACAATAACTAACTCACTGAATGCATTGTATGTTGCAGGTGGTGTTGGCATTGACAAGAGTTTGACAGTTTCTGGACCGACATACTTACAGAACTTAACTGTTAACGGATATATTACTGGTACCAACGTTGTTATTAATAACCTTACTGGTACCAACGCACAATTTTATGGCGATGCAACTGGTAACGGAGCGTTGTATGCTGGTGTAACTGGGTACACTCCATTTGCACAGACAATTGCACAGTTTACAGGTAACTTAAATGGTTACATGGAAGTCAACGTTCAAAACATTAGTAATGGTGCAAAGGCGTCTGGCGACATTGTAGTAAGTGCCAATGACGTAGGTATTAATAATGCTTACATTGACATGGGTATTACTAACAGTGCCTGGGACGGTACTCAACCATACAGTTTAGGCACAGTATTAGGACCACATGATGGCTACATCTTTGTTGGCCCTAACTCTAACAATACTGACGGTGATTTGGTATTGGCCACTTCTACAACTGGCAGTAACATCAAATTCGTAGTTGCCGCAACTAGCGCAAGTAGCACATTGACACAAGTCACACCAGCAAGTGTGGCCATGGCCATTAACTTAGTTAATACTCCAGCAAGTGCAACTAGCGGTACATTGTATGTATATGGTGGTATTGGTGCTACTGGTGGATTATATGTCAACGGCAGTGCCGCAGTAGCAGGTAACTTAACAGCTACAATAATTACTGCTACAAGTTTAGTAGTAAGTGGTAACGAAACCATTGGTGGTTCTTTAGTAGTTACAGGTAACATTACTGCAACAAACATTACTGCGACCAGCATCACTGTAAGCAACTTAACAAACAACGGTAACTTCAACGTCAGCGGTAGTATTGTTGCTACTGGTAATATTCAAGGTGCAATATTTACAGCTACAACTGTTAACGTAACTGGTAACGAAACCATCAGCGGCAGTTTAGTTGTTACAAACAACATTCAAGCAACAATTATTACTGCTACAACATTGGTGTTGACTGGTAATGAAACAGAGCAAGGCACATTAACAATTTCCAACGTTGTTGGAACAACTGGTACTAACACTGGTGCGTTACAAGTAGTTGGCGGTGTAGGTGTTGCTGGTGGATTATATGTTGGTGGAACTGTAACAGCTAGTAACGCTATTTTACAATCTGCAACAATTAACAATTTAACTTTAGGTGCTCCGTTAACATTTACTAACATTACAACAACAAACATTGTTGTAACTGGTCAAGCAACATTCCTAAACGTTAACATTACTGGTACAAACGTAGTAAGTGGCGTAAGCACATTTAGCAACACAGTCAACGTCACTGACCCAACTAATGCCACAAACACTACCACTGGTGCAATCCGTGTAGTAGGCGGCGTTGGTATTGGACGTGATGTACAAGTTGGTGGTACAGTATTTGCTGGTGTTAATACTAGCGGTACAACTGCTACAACAGTAGTGGCTTTACAGAGCAATGCTTTCCAAGAAGCTAGCTATGTCAGTCAAGTATTAGGTAGTGGTCAGAACGGTGTTGAGCAATATTTGGACACATTGAGCACAGCAACATATAGAAGTGCTGAATACACCATTCAAATTACTGATTTTCCTAAGATTCACATTGGCAAACTATTGTTGATGCATGACGGCACAAACAACATTTACCTAACAGAATTTGGTCTTGTTACTAACTCTGGTACATTAGGTACATTTGATGCGGCATTCACTGGTACTAACGTGGTGTTGAAGTTTACACCAACCAGTGCTCCAACAGCAATGACTATCAAAGTACATAGAATTGCAATTACAATTTAATTGCAATATTTGACAACAATAGGGGCTCAGGCCCCTATTGTTTTATGTTTAATTGAAAATATTTGAATAAATAACAAAGACCGTAACAAGCCGTTACACGTGGAAAGGGAAGCGAATAAATGGCACAAATAGCACAAACCACTGACTTTAGAGTCAGAAAAGGACTTGTGGTTGAAAATACAGCCACAATCCTATCAACAATAGGTACAACTGGAACCAACTCAGGCGCCCTACAGGTAGTAGGTGGTGTTGGCATCGGTGGCAACTTATTTGTTGGCGGAGTAATAACAGCTACCACATACTACGGTATCTTTGCAGGCTCTTTCGCAGGTGTAATAAACACAGCCACTAACCTTGGCGCAGGTGTTGCCAATCAAATTCCTTATCAAAGCGCACCAGGCGCTACATCATACAGTAGTAATCTAGTATTCAATGGTACTACATTTACCACAACAAACATTACAATAACTGGAGTTACCGGTACAATTGGCACAAACACTGGCGCATTACAGGTAGTTGGGGGTGTTGGCGTTGCTGGTAATTTATTTGTTGGTGGAACGATCACTGCTACAAATTTGGTATTGACTGGTAATGAGACTGAAGCTGGGGTATTATCAATCACCAATGTCACTGGTACGACTGGTACAAACACTGGTGCATTAATTGTTGCGGGCGGCGTGGGTATTGGCGGTGATTTATATATTGGTGGAACTGGGTACATACAGAAGTCTAGCATTGCTTCTAAGGTAGATGGAGTAATTGGATGGACATGGGAATCTGTTGCAACATTAGGCACTGCTAATACTGATATTACATTTAAGCCTGACGGTACTAAAATGTTTATGGTTGGATCAAGTATCCAACAGTGGACACTATCACCTGCGTGGACGCTGGTTGGCGCATCAGCAGGCACATCATATTCGATGGCGGCAATTGACACTGGAGCCCAAGGTTTAGCGTTTAGTCCTGATGGAACTAAAATGGTCACAGTGGGTGATACTGCGGTGGCCAATGCCACAGTGTCAAGTTTGGCCGCTGAAGATCGCGCCCATTACTTTACACTAAGTACGCCGTGGGATCCATCTAGTGCCACATTGGTCAGTTCTATTAGATTTGCTATAACTGATCAAGGTTTACCAGCCGCTGAAAGCCTTCCAGCAGGATGTGCATATAATACCGATGGTACTAGTTTTTACATGGTTGGCCGCGCCGGTTATAAAGTTTATCAATACACACTGTCTACTCCGTTTGTTGTAAGTACGGCCAGTGCAACGTATTCTAAACAACTATCTATAGTTAACGAAGATACTGGGCCAACTGGTATATCATTTAACTATACTGGCACACGCATGTACATCATAGGTCAAACGTATGACCAAGTATTTGAATATAGATTAGGCACAGCATGGGACATTGCCACAGCAGTATTTTATGACAAATATTTTGTTGGTGCACAAAACGGGTCAATGATCGGTTTATATGTAAACGACACATCAACAAACTACACATACCTAGCCAGTTCAACTGGTGTTTATCGTTATACTGCTACTACACAAGCAACTGTAATAACTGCTGAAACTACTAACAGCGGTATTGTTCTATATGGCAACACTAGAATTAAAGGCGGCCCAAACAATAACTTAGTTGTTGATCAAAACATATATGCATCAGGTGCTAACGGTATTACGTTATACACACCAACTATTGGTGCTGGACAAAGCGGTGTTACTGCAAACATATTCATAGGTATTAGCACTGGCGGCCTAAATTTATATACTAGTCAATCAACTGGTGCCTTCAATTTAGGCGGTACTGCGGCCGGTGGTACTTTATCAATTGGTCGTTCAACAGTGGCACAAACTTTAAACTTGTCCAACGGTGCAACCACTGCGGCATTCTTAAAAGTAGTTAATATTGCCACTGGTGGCCTAGCTGGCTCAACCAGCACAGTAAACATTGGCCCAGCATTGGGTACTGGTACAGTAACAGTTAATGCTGGTGCAGTAGTATATATTGCCAACGTTAACAACGCAGTATCAACCAGCACTGGAGCGTTACAAGTTGCCGGTGGCGTAGGCATTGGTGGTGGATTGGTTGTTGGCGGGACTATAACATCTACTAACGCTATAGTCAGTGGCAGTATTGCAATAACTGGTAATATCACTGCTACTATAATAACAGCTACTACCAGTAACATTATTGGCAATGAAACAGTAGGCGGCAGTGTCGCAGTAACTGGAAATATTAGTGCGGTTACTGTAACTGCTACAACATTTGTTGGTGCATTAACTGGTAACGTCACTGGTCAAGCAAGTTCAGCTACCAACATTATAGGTGGCGCGGCTGGCAGTATCCTAATTCAATCAGCCCCAAACGTAACAGCATTTATTCCTCAAGGAACTACTGGTTACGTACTTACAGCGGCTTCCGGTAATACAGCAACTTGGCAAGCACTGAGTGGGTTGGCCGCTGGTACAGCTACCAATGCCATTAACGTGCAGGTTCAAGCACAACCTCTTGCTGGAACATACTATCCAACATTTGTCAATGCCAACAATGTGGCTGCGACATATCTTACAGAATACACAACTAGTTCATTAAGTATTAATCCTGGTACAGGCATTGTATCTGTTAACAATATTGTTGCAACTACATCAGGAACATTTGGCACTGCGGCCAGCAACGCAGTTGTATCTGGAATTTATAGTAACAACAGTGTCTATGCCAGCTTTACCAGTAACGCCATTTCAAGTTCAGCACAGGTTAACCTTGACAATTATTCGTCAACAGTATTTAGAACTGCCAAATATGTGGTACAAATTGTAGACGGTACCAAAGTACACGTGGCTGAATACTTGTTATTCCACGATGGCACGTATGTATACCTGACCCCGTATGCTGTATCTAGTAACACAGGAGAATTAGGAACCTTTGATGCACAGATATCTGGAGGTACAGTGACCTTATTGTTCACTCCCAACTACACTCCAAGTTCTATGATTATCAAAGTTGTACGAACTGGTATTACTGCTTAAGGACGGCACATGGCAGCTACCCAGAACGATTTCAAAGTTTTAACTAACCTAGTGGTACGTGGCACCGCCACTATTGCTACCGTTGATTCTTTTGTGACTACTGGCACCAGTGCTCCATTATTACTACCTTCTTTAAATTTAAACTTTGTTGCTTCAAACACATTAGATCCTAGAGTGTCATTTGTTAGAGCCAGTGGTGCAACTTACGTTGGTAAAAACGGATTAATTCAATATGCTGGGGTGAATCAACCTAGACTTGACTTTGATCCAGTTAACACTGGCACATGTCTTGGATTATTAATTGAAGAACCTCGCACTAATATTCATTTTTATTCAGCGCAAGCTGGACTAACAGTTAGTAACGGTAATTGCAAATTTACTACAGCCACAGTTATAGCACCTGATGGTAGCTTGTCAGACATTGTAACCAATACTCCAAGTGTAAACAGCTATGTTTATAATCAAAATAACTCTATAATGACGCCACTGACCTATTACACAAGGTCTGTATATGCTAAGACCTACGGCGGCAGCAACACAATCATATTTGAAAATTATATTAACGGTGGTAATACTAACTGTCAATTTAATCTAGCCACTGGAGCAATAGTAAACAACAGCACTGGCACTGGCTATATGGTCAATGCTGGTAACGGTTGGTATAGATGTATTTGGACATTCCAATCATCTGCTTCAGCCGTTGACTCTTCAAAGGTGACATATATTGGTGGATACGGATCAACACCACTTACTACGCCGATTGCTGTTTGGGGATCACAATTAGAAGCTGGCGGATTTGCTACTAGTTACATTCCTACAGTAGCAAGTCAGGTAACTCGAATAAACGACTGGGCATACATAAATGGTCAAAACTTTAGCAATTGGTACAATCAAACTGCTGGAACATTTTATATAGATAGTGATGGTACATTTAGTACTTCGACATATAATTATCCTAGAGTATTACATGTAGGTGATGGATCTGTCCAAACAAATACATTACAATACCTTTACAATCTTGGACCAAATAACATATCACAACTGAGTTTTACAGATTGGGTGAATAACAATTTTATTCAAGGGGTGAGCGGACCTACTAATTTAGTAAGTGGTAGCCGTTATAAATCTGCATTTACATATAGTGCTTCCCAACTAACTGGATATATCTCAGGAAATAGTTTTCAAACTGGTACCGTGACTATACTGTCATACGCCAATCAAATGGGTATTGGTGGATATTCATTTTTTACAAATAACTCTCAAGTCAATGGTCATATTAAACAAGTAACTTATTGGCCAACAGTATTACCACAGGGTCAATTACAAATATTAACAACCGCAACAGTTTTTACCAGCACTAACTTTGTCAATACTGTATTGGCCACTAATGCTAGAACGCCAGACTTCCAAGTAGACAACGGTATATTAACTTCTGCCAATTTAGAAGTTAGTGATATTGACAAACTGTATGCAACTACACTACAGCGTCCAACTCAACAGCCTAGTTTAATGTTGAATTTTTTAAGAGGTACATTGGACAGCCGAATTAATTTTAGTAGGGCTAGTGGTGCAACGGTGGTTGGAGCAAATGGACTAATACAGTATGTTGGTAACAACGTTCCAAGATTTGATTATAGCACAACCAGTACTGGCACATGCCTAGGTCTATTGATAGAAGATGCCCGTACAAATATCTATACTAATAGTCAAAATTTTACAGCCACAGTCAGTTGGACTGTTCCCAGTTGCCCGTATAAACTTAATGGAATAACTGCTCCTGACGGCAGTCAAACTGGATTCTTATTAACCAGTATACCTAACGTTGCCAGCAGTTTTGGAACTAACGTATATTCTCATACACTAAACAGTACATATACAAGATCAGTTTATGCAAAAGCAATTTCGGGTGTGGGATCATTATGGTGGCAAATAAGTCCTAACCAAGTTAACTATTACACACCACAATACGATTTAATAAACGGTGTTGTAGTATCAAATAATACAGGTACTGCAAGTATTGTTAACGTGGGTAACGGTTGGTTTAGATGTATCCATACATTCAATACTACCGGCGTTGTACCTATTGGGGACAGTTGGTTTATTGGTGGTTACGGAAGTGGTCCCACCACATCAACTATTGCATTTTGGGGAGCGCAGATGGAACAAGGCACATTTGCTACCAGTTATATTCCCACTGGAAATTCTTCAGTAACTAGGGCTATTGAATATGCAGGTATGTCTGGTCAATTCTTAAATAATTGGTATAATCCTACGCAAGGGACAATCTATACAGAAAGCGATAGTATCACAACTGCTACACAAACTGGTGCAATATTAGATATTTCTGATGCATCTGATTCCAGCAGAATAAGCATCTACAGACAATCAGATAACCAGCCGGTAGTGCAATATTATGTTCCTTCGCCAGTATCTAATGTGCAAATAGGACTAGGGGCAATTTGGGGCACTACCAATGTTAGAAAATTAGCATCTTCTTATATAACTAACAATTTTTATTTTATTACAAACGCCATAACATCTTCTACATTTACCCAAGGATCTATTCCTGGAAACATTAGTAAAGTGTCGTTTGGTAGTTTTACTAGCGGAGTGAGTCCAATGAATGGTCATCTTCGTAAAATTGTTTACTATCCAGAACAGTTATCTAATATACAAACACAAGCATTGACGGTGATATAACATGGCAGCTATTCAAAACGATTTCATAATTAAAGCTGGATTACTAGTTTCTGGTAATACCACGGTACCTGCCACTACCAATTTGGTTACATCGAATGTTGCCCGAGCCATTGCCCGCCCTACTATAGATTTTAATTTTACCAGATCAACTAGTTTAGATCCAAGACTTAAATTTAGTCGAAACAGTATTGGAACATATGTTGGCAAAGATGGATTAATAAAATATGCAGGAGTTAATCAACCTAGATTTGATTACGACACAACAACAGGGCAATCTAAAGGCATACTAATTGAAGAACAGATTACTAACTTATTAACGTATTCTACACTAATTGGTAGTGGATCATGGAACACTAGAGCCGGCACCACCAGTGTTATATCATCAGGCATAGCACCAGACGGATCCAACAATTCAACATTGGTTACAAATACCAGCGGTGACGGCTATGTGTGGGAATTTCTTACCCTATCACCATCCACTACATACGTACTGTCAGTATATGCCGCAAAAGTTAGTGGGACTCCGACAATACGATTTAACGCATATACTGGGTCAGCTGGTCAAGCATTTACCAGTGGTGCAACTGCATTGACATCTAATAATACAAGATATTCTTTTTCGTTCTCATCAACTGCAAGTGTCAGTGTTGGAGATGTTGGGTTTTATATTGTTAGCGGATCAGCATTGGTATGGGGCGCACAACTAGAAACTACTACAGTTGGTAGCAATAATACAAATCCAACAAGCATTATTCCCACAGCGGCATCACAAGTTACCAGAGCAGCTGACACGTTAGCATTCAGTCCAGATCAAACGCTATATGACCCGACACAAGGAACCATGTTTATTGATTTTGATGCCAATAATACCAGTTATTCATTTGCTATTAACGGTAGCGCACTGAACGAAATTGCCACTGTTCGTGGACCAACTGATGTAGGCACTTGGAATGGTGTGGTCGCATTAGATGCAATTAATTCAGCTGCCAATGCTAACACTGGTGTAAAATATGCAATTGCCTATAATACAAACCAACCTCCACAAGCAAGTCTTGTGTTAAATGGCGGAAATATATCCAGTTCCAGTACCCAGTCATTGCAGTATGGTAAATCTTCATCAATTCTTTATTTTGGAAATGGACCATCTGCCAACTACAGAGTTATTGACGGACACATTAGAAGATTTACCTATTGGCCAATAATGTTGACCAATGCACAAATAAAACAACTAACAACATCGACGTAAGGAAACGCTATGAACGATTATTACTTAAAATTTAACAACAAACAAGACATGTGGAACGCCCTGCTCAATCTAGGATTAGCCACGGAAACTGAAAATATGATCAGTGACGGCGCTGGTGGATATGATCAAGAACGAATTTCTGTAGGTGTTGCCTTAGATATTATTGGCACAATCTATAAACCCACTGGAAATATGACAACTGTCACGTCTGAAATGGGGGAAATGACATTTCCAGAAGTAGCCGCTATAGACGGATTTCATGCAAACATTCGAGGAACGTTGACTGAAGAGCAACAAACCGCACTACCTTTAATAGACAAGCCAACAACTCCATACAGAGTCTGGGCTTAATAAATACATTATGACATATAAACTCGTTGGTCAAGAACCATATCAAATCCCTAGTAATGCTGACTTAGGTACCTTAGCCTATCAAAATGCTGATGCATTGCAGGTTGGGTTGGTCAACGTTTCTAATACACTAACAATTTCAGGATTGATAGCCCCATTAACTGTGGGCTACAGTCAAGCGGCCACAGGAACATTGCTGTATCTAAATCAAGTTCCTTCAAACTTAGCCACAAACGGTACAATTAGCGGGTCAAACATTACAGCTGGGACAACAATTACTAGTTTTGTCTCTGGATTTTCAACATATCAACCAACATTTACTGCTACTACTGCTACCACAGTTGTAGCAATGACCAGTACATACGGTATTTCCTACACATTGGGTGTTGGCGGAACTGGTGTAACTTATGGTACAGTGGTCAGTGGATACAGTAATATTGCCACAGCAGTGGCATATGTGGCTACCAGTGCTACAACTGCTGGTACAACTATTTGGTT
>Ga0136642_1000380_pt1 | contig 24819 bp, 26 predicted proteins | sample LowCatLa1302831Y_FD_115313 | JGI IMG/M metagenome (GOLD analysis project Ga0136642, IMG submission 115313) | Freshwater microbial communities from Lower Cathedral Lake, Yosemite National Park, California, USA - 13028-31Y | ecosystem: Environmental > Aquatic > Freshwater > Lake ... | reverse complement strand
ATAGACTGTGATTCAGTTTCAGATGCATTAAGATGAAAAGTACGCGATTCTTTTCCACCGAGAACAGCCGTGGATTCATTGATATTATTTACTGTCTTCTTGAGCTTGTTGACTTCAACAATAACAATTATTAAAAGAATAAAACCTATGAAAGAAATAAGACCAGCCAAGGCAACGCCAGAAAGTCCTGGGGTAGAAACAGTCGACGACATTTCTTTTTAAAAAAAGTTCTCTTTTTATTATAATGCGGCAAGTTCCAAAAAGAGTAATATTGTTCATAGTATCCAATCAATTTTTTTTCTTCAAGAAAACAAATGAATCTTTCTATCGTATCGTATCGTAAACTTGGGATCAATTCTGTGCCATATGTGAATGCAACCAAAGTTGCTGCACTTATTGGACGAAATGTGTTTGAGCCCAAAGAAAAAGCTTTATTAGATTTTTTAAAAAATGCCAATCCGCAGTTTAGTCCTTTAACGTCGCACGCATGTCCCTGTGATACATGGCAAGAATACGTTCGCAAAAATCAAAATAAAAAACTTTCCGATCAATTAGCTGACGCAATGAAGGGTGAATCTACTTCTACTTCTTTAAACCTATTAAAATCTGATACAAATACAAATAATCTGGCATTAACACTTTCTGAGAAGGGAGCGGAAATTCATAATGTGATTAAGGACCAAGCGGAAAAAGCATCAAGAGCACAAAGTGACAGTGAAGTAAATCAGATCCTAAAAGACACTGAAGATAAAGTAGCCAAGGTTGCCAAAGAAATGGAAGTGTTTGCTTTAGTCGTCGATGAGAATTTTCTAAAGGAAACGGTACTTTCGTGTTCGCGAGCCGTAATAATGACGAGAGGAAATATGTTAGAGGAGTCTGCTTTAAACAAGATGGAAGAGGAGTTTCAAAACATAACAAAATCAAATGTAAAGAAAAACATTAGTCAGCGCAATACAAAAATGCGGTACATTCGAACGAATGCATTTTCAGTAGGCGGAAAGATTGACGGATATGACGAAGACGAAGATGTAGTTATTGAAGTGAAGAACCGTATACGAAAGACAGCATCTTGCTCTACCCCGTACGATTCTGAAATCGTCCAGGTAACGCTTTACATGAAAATGATGCGCTTGGAAGGAAAGGAATGCAAAGCAGCAATCATTTTCGAAGTCTTTCCCGACGGATCTACAAAATCGACTACGATTGATTGGTCGGAGGAAGAATGGAAACGGATTGAAGATGGACTGCTCTTGTTTTGCGAAGAGTATGCGAAATTGGACGTGGTCAAGGTGGACAAACTTATTGCAATGGGGAGCGCGTGATGGAAAGTAACTTTGAACATATTTATACCATTTACGACCATGCGCTTAAACTACTATACTAAGTAGTAGCATAGTCGTTTTCTATTTTCTATAGTACTATAGTATTAGTACTGAACTGCATTGTCCGAGTTGGTTAAGGAGCGAGGCTTAAGATCTCGTGGTTCGCACCTCCAGGGTTCGAATCCCTGATGCAGTAACATTTACTTTTTTTTGCCCCTCTTGCTCTTTTCTTGCTTTCCTTCCGTACGTACGTAGCGCGCGCGCTCCAAGTCAAAATGAAAAGGCAAAAAAAATATTGCTCCGGTCGTGGATTGAACACGAGACCTTCTCTTTTCTTTTTTTTTTCAAATTCAATACAAGAGAGATGCTCTACCACTGAGCTACAAGAGCTTGATCGAAAGTTTTGGTCAATTATGCTACATATAGGTTATGATCTAGCTAAGGAACACAGTGCGAACTAATGTAGGAATTTTGAGGACGCTCCTTCTGCTTTCTTCCTTTTCCTTTTGATTCTGGTTGTTCTGACCTTGCTCGTGATCAAGGAAGACAGAGATACTATCACCTACATTGTAATCTTCATCAACTTTATTAACATCAAATGCTATTTCTTGCTTCTGGTTTTGTTCATGTTCCTGTTCTTTTTCTTGTTGTATGTGGTCTTTTTCGTTTTCCTTCTGCTTTTGTTGCTCTTCCTTATCTTCTTGCTTATATAATTCTTGTTTAACGCGTTCTTCTTCTTGTTCAAGTTTCTCTTCTTCTAATTTCATGCGTTCTTGTTCTCTTTCTTTTTCTTTTTCTTCCCTTTCCCTTTCTTTGTTTCCACTTTCTTCGTTTTCCCTTTGTTCTCTTTCTCTTTCTTTTTCTTCCCTTTCCCTTTCTTCATTGTCCTTTTTTTCCCTTTTTGAAAGAGTAGAGTGTGTAGACAAAGTTTCTTCATTTTTTCCCTTAAGTGCCTGATCATCATCATTCTCATTGACAGACACTACCTTTTTTGTGTTTGTAGCAATGTCAACAACTTTTATGCTTTCTGCAAGGGCCTGACGAAATGCGTCTCTTACAATGAAGTCTTGCTTCATGGGATCAAATGAAAAGAATGCACCCGACTTGACATGCAAATTTCTTACTAAACGTCTGAATAATGTTTTCAGCAAGACCTCAATTTTTGGTTTTGCAATTACAATTTTTTGATTAAAGTCTTCATTTCCGTAGAGCTGCCTGGAGTAGAAAACTGCTACATGGAAATGGCGCTCGCAAACATTATTCACATCCGACATGCACCGTTCGACTTCTTCGTGACCAACGGCACCTTCCCACGCATAATATCGATCAAGTGCAGTTTGGAAAAGAACATCTGATGCAGAAAATTTATCCCAGGCAGCTACAAGAGAATCGAGAACCACACCTTTAACATCAAGGTAAAAAAGCTTTGCCTCCTCGTCTTGAAATAGAGTTCCTTCCATAAGCCGAAACTCTTCTAGCATTTCAGATGCAGTTATTGTATCCATCTTTCTTTTTTTTAATTGTTCCTTTGAATAAATGAATTAAGAAAAAGAAGAAGAATGAGGAATGGAGTAGAGTACCATGAACGCGAACACTCCGGATAAAAAAGACCAGAATATAATTTTAGAACGTGACGAAACGTAAACATCTCCGTTTACGTCGAAAAAAACATCTTTCTCGTCTCCTCCTCCTGCTCCTCCTGTTCCTGTACTAAGAAGATGCTGAGTATTGACAGATTGAACAAACGATGGCTCAAAGAACCATAGCAGAATGGCAGTAAACAGACTGACTATAACAGACAATTTTATAATATATCCTATTCTTTTTTCATTTGCGTTTGAATCACTGAAAACAATAATCTTACTTTTTGTGCTTTCCTCTTCCAGTGTTGCTTGCGTTTGCGCTTGAGCTTGCGATTGTGCTTGCGTGTCCTGCTTGGGAAAGTGTGGATCCACTTCTTTCTCTTCCTGGACTTGTGGGAGAAATGCTCCTAGAAGCTCTTCTTGCCACGCCCTGTCTTTCTGGAGATGATGTGTGTGGTTCTGATGATTTTCTTTGCCTACTGACGTGGTATGTGACAGATTCGGTGGTTGCGACGGCACTTTGCTGTTCAAATCCTCCATTTTTTGTTAATGCTGGCGGAGAATGTTGCGATTTAGAAATTAACTTTTTAATCCAAGTAGATGCCTCTTTTCTAGCAACTTCTGTAGGAAGATTCTTTATTGCGTTTTTGTCTATTTTATCATCCATTTATTTCTTGTAGTTAGAAAACATAGGGAAGCGAACTACTAAATTTTGAAACATTTAGTTCTTACGAATTACGAAGATTTGCGGGGGCTATGACGCCTTTTCTTCATCGACAAGTTGCGACTACGACGACTACGATTGCGTCTACTCTTACTTCTTCTAGTACTCCTACTACTTTTTGGAACTTTACGAGTGCGTTTCTGTCCTCCATAAAAACCAAATCCTCCACCTCCTTTACCGCCACCGCTTCCAAAACCACCAAAGCCGCCAACACCTCCGCTTCCAAAACCGCCAACACCTCCGCTTCCAAAACCGCCAAAGCCGCCACTCCCAGCACCCGCACCATATCCACCACCCGCGCTAGGATTATAAGCTGGCTGGGAATTATATGCTTGAGCCATTTGCCTTCCTGTTTGTCCACCAATGTAATTTCTCGACATTTCCACATTTTGATTCATATTTTGTAGAGGTTGAGCAAAGGAAGGTGATGCTTGATAATAATATGAGCCTCCTTGTCCAGCAACTTCTTGTTGAGCTGCTTGTTTTTCTGCTCCAGTGCTCCAAAATTGCGATTGTGCCTGCGCAACCGGCTGACCATAAACACTCTGAGGCATTGGTGCAGTTTGAGCATAGTACTTAGCTCCCTGACCATCCCCGGGTTTTGTCGGAGCATAAACCGAACCACTGAGAGATCGGGCAGTTGTTGCAAATCCAACTCCTCGAGCAGGTGCAGCCGGAGCTGCTTGGAAAAACGACAAGCCAAACCCTTGATCTGCCATTTTTTTCTTTTTTCTTCTTTAACATTTTAATTTGAATTTTACGGGCTCAGAATTTTTTTCAGATGTACTTAGTTTCTTGAATTTTGCAATTTGAATTCGTCCACCATATTCTCTCATGGCTTGCTCGTGGCATTCAAGACAACGTTCTACCTTGTCAACTCCACAAGGAAAAAATTTTGTTTTTGGCGAACAAAGATGAATTTTATGTAATCCGTAACCTGGGCAATATTTCGGCCCTCCTCTCTTCACAAATCCATCAATACTTGACGTCATTAAAGTAGAAGACGAAGAAGCAGAAGCAGACAAAGAAGAAGCAGAAGAAGAAGCAGGAGATAAAGCAGAAGCAGGAGGAGAAGCAGCAGAAAGAGTTTTCTTTAAATTTGTATTTAAAAGAGATGGATGCAAATCGTATATTTCTTGAATATTTTGACGCAAGGTCGCTTCCGTCTTGTTAATGTCGTCATAAAACGCGTAATTTTCAGAATTGTCAATAAGGTCTTTGGATACCAGCTTTACACTCTTCCGAAGATTGTAAAACTCCATGTAGATCAAGTCCCTGTATTCATTCTTGTGCCGTAAAAGAATAAGGTCATTTTCATATTTTTTCACTCTGCATTTTAGACTATGGTACTCTTCCTCAAAAAAAAAAGATGCATTTTCCACTCTGTCCGCATTTCGCAAGTCTTTTAATAATATTTTCCATTCATTCATAATTTTTAAACAATCATCCTCTGACACTTGTAATATTCTCTTGTCATTAACATCTTCTTGAGCTTTACAAATTTGAACTTGAGACTTGATGTTTTCCTCATTTTTTTCAGGAAACGGCTTTCCAAATGAGGAATGGAGAATTAAAGCTCTAGCAGCATATGCTTCACATAATTTTAAGAGCTTTTTATGCGAATTTGCAGATAACCTCAAACTTCGAACTCGCTCAATTCGAATGCAACATTCTTTCACTGTATTCTCGCTCATTTTTAAAGTGCGAGCTTCCTGAATCACTCCAATTTGAGTTTTTAAAAATTCAAGACATTCCTCGAGGTCTGTTCTTACAGCTGTCTGAGAAATGGAAAAATTTACTGCCCTGTTCAATAAGAACACATTCAAATCCTCCTTCAGGTTTATTAGCTTGCACTTAATTGAATCAGACATTTTGTAAATTTAATTAATTTAAATAATTATTTGTTTGATCCCCAATAATACATTTCAAAATTGTTTTTTTTTCTTCATGCACGCACGCGTATCAGCAGTTTGGTTGGTGCTTAGTATTTGTTGCATTTGACCAACCTGCCAAGTGGCGGGTCGTAAATGTCTTCATTGGCCTTTATTCGACTTGTCGGACTTGTATCGAACGAATTTGACCGCATTGTTTTTAAAGGAAAGTGGATGATTGATGAGGGTGAGTTTGACGAAAAGTCGTTCGATCTTGATCTTGGTGACGTCTTCTTTTTGCAGTCAGAATTAGGGTGCTCCATCGCGTCGTCTTTTTCAACTTGCAAACAAACACTGAACGTTTCAGGTAAATTTGATCTTGCTTCTTCTTCTTCTTCTCCTTCTTCTTCCTCCGTACGTCACATTTCTGAAACTGCGCGTTTAGTCTTGACAGATACACCATCTTCTGATGAAACCTGTTGCTTGCCTATTGAAGCATCGCGTATCGGACTCCTCGGACTTGAGGGTGCAGGCAAAAATGAGGTTGGGCGCTTTCGTCTTCTTGGCTCTTTCCACCCGGTCACTTTGCGGTTTTGGTTAACAAAAACGTATGAACCCAAAGTAGGTATTGTTCGGCCAGTCTTGGGACCAGTTGATGCCTTTCACTTGGAAACTTTACAAAAAAAACAGAAAAAGAAGATGCGATTGCAAGAACAAGAAATTGAAAGGAAAGACAATCTCGACATGCAGAGAATCATGTTGAGTCAAGAATTGTCTTCGATCATTTCTCAAGCATCTTCATCTTCCTCTTCTTCTTCCTCTTCTTCTTCCTCTTCTTCTTCCTCTTCTTCCTCCTCTTCTTCCTCTTCTTCCTCTTCTTTACCTGCGGCAGGGGCTGCACCAGAACAAGAGTCTTTAGAAACAATGTCGAGAGAAGAATTAAGTTCTAATCTTCGATCCATGACTCATTTAATGCAAAGCGTGGTAAAAAATATGGCTTCATTTACTGGATTTCAAGCGCAAGCCATGTCTTCCATTTCTGCCTTGCAGTCAAAAATTGACGATTACGAATTTAAAGAGAGAATAAATCAGCTCAAGTACGAAAATTCTCTAAGAATGTTTTCGGAACGAATTGCAAGGCTTGAAAAGGAAAAGGGAATTTCTCTTGGTGAATCACCAATTGCTCTCGTCTCCATGGTTCAATACAATGCCGCTCCTCCAAGATTAGGGCCAAGACCCAGATCAAGTCTTCCTTCTTCCTCTTCTTCCTCTTCCTCTTCTTCCTCTTCCTCTTCCTCTTCTTCCTCTTCCTCTTCTTCCTCTTCCTCTTCTTCCTCTTCCTCTTCCTCCTCTTTAATGAAGAACAAAACTGAACTTACGGAGGATGACAAATTGGCATTGCCTAAGATGATTGAATCTTTAAGTGAGACGCAAATGTCTCAATTGGTTGCGAATGTCAAGATGGAAAAGGTGTTTCCAGTGCCATCAGAAGGAGAATTTGAGATTGATATGTCGGTCTTGACACCTAAACAATTGCTACAATTTTTTATCTTGGTTCGGAATGTAAGTGCGGTGAGTGGAATTAAGGAGGAGCTTTTGTCTGAAAAAGGAAAAGGAAAGGCCAAGAGAGGACGTCCTCCTTCTTCTTCCTCTTCTTCTTCTTCTTCTTTTCCCAAAAAAAACGTGTTTGCTGGAGGCGAGGGTTTGGGGGAGGAAGATTGAAAATGAGATAGAATAAACATAAACTTAAGCAGCTGCCGCCGCAAACGCCATTAAACACAGAAGAACCAAAAGCACCTTTCCAATTAATTTAGCAATTCTGCTTGAGTTTACTGTAGAATAAAAGCTATTAATAGCTGATGTAGACGCGTCTAAGACGCCAGTAAGAACCGTATTTGCTACTAAAAGTTCGGGAAGAACTGTAACGTCCAAGATTCCGCATGTTACATCATATGTCAAACTCGAAGAAGCTGACACAATACTGTCCGACCAGGACTGCACAGGAAGCCAACAACCTGCCACGTTCAAATCATTTTCCCAACCCATTGTCAATCTTCCAAGTTTTTGTTTTTGTTTATCACAAGAAAAACGAATTTGAAATGAAGAAAAAGAAATCTAAAATCAAATGACAGGTCCGGGTTTTTGCAATACCGTTGGAAATGGTCAATGGAACCTGGGGAGTGATTTAGACAATGCAGTAGCAGATAGCATCAACCGTGCTATCGATGACAAAGTTGTTCCTCAAGTTAATCTAATTAAGCAAAAGGCAAAGAATTTGCAAACTCTTTATAAAGATCTAGGAAACTACATTGTTCAAAAAGTAATCATAACTGGTGTATACATGTTGCTCTTTGTAGTCCTATCGTATTACTTATATTCAAGCGCACAATCAGGTGCTTTTAGTAATATTGGAAAGGTATTTCAAAGTTTTTTATAGTAAATAAATATTTTAATTAATTTAAAAAAATTTATCAATAAAATGAGGCAAGAGTTAACTGAGCAACACTATTTCTTAAAAAACATGCCGATTGTGTCTGCAAATGGATACGCAATTGATGTTTGGCAAGCGTCACTGATTAATAATGAAATGACTCAAAACGATCTTCTAAAAAGGTCAACGGATTGGGTTCGATCAAAACAGCAGGATCCAGATTGTCTTTTGAGAAACATCGAGAGTGGAGATTTAAAAGGTGTTATGGAAGCGATAGATGCTGGAGTTTCCGTAAATCATACGAATTTGAAAGGAAAAAGTGCAATTGCCTTATCTGTAAGTCAAAATAAAAATCAAAGTCATCAAATAACAAAGTTTTTGCTTGTAAGGAATGCCCGCGTTAATGTAAGCGACTCTACGAGCTATAAGCGCACACCATTGCTTGCTGCCGTTAAGGCAAACAATCTAGAAGCCGTACAGCTTCTAGTAAATGAAAATGCAGATATTGATGCTCCCGACGCACTCGGACGCACTCCCCTAATTTATGCTTGCTTACACAATCGTGAAGAGATTGCAGAGTATTTGATTTCAAAAGAAGCTGATATTGAAAAGTGTGACTATTCAGGTATGACAGCAAAGCTTGCTTCGCGCGGTCATTTGAAAGACATTTTGAAAAAAAAAAGTATGTATGATGATAATGAAATCTGGTCACTTTTTGGAACGTGGGGTGGGAGGGATTACGAAGAGGAGATGTTTTAGGGTTATTGATTTCAACTTCTTTCTTTGCCTTTTTGCCTTTTTGCCTATGCCTTTGTTTTTGCCTATGACGTTTTATCGTAAATTTGTGTTAGTTACCTTTTACATCGCAGCGGGAACCGCCGCGGCGCTCGCAGCGGGAACCGACGCGGGACTCTTCACTGACCCAGCAGCCTGCGTTGCCGTGCCCATAACGTCCTTGGCGGCAGCCGTGGCAGACGCCATGCCCTGCTTCAATGCGGCCGTGGCTACAGCAATAACCTGCTTTCCAGACGTGAGCGGAACTGAAGACAGCTGCTTGACGGACTGAAAGACCGTGCCAGTACTGAATGAGTACACAACAAGGAAACCAAGCGCCCAGTACATCAGAGTTGCAAAAAGATTCTTGCGTTGCGCGCAAAGATTTTGGTGCTTTTCGCAATTTGTCAGGGCGTTCGGGATGGGACCGATGATGATAGCGAGGATTACAAAAAATGACGAAAGCGACAGCAAAACCGCAACATAAGGATTGTCGGACATTTCATCTTTTTTTCCTACGTTCATTTCAACTTTTTTTTCTTAAAATATTGAAACGAGATAATTGCTTTTTCTTTTATGTAATAAGAATTTTAAATGTGCGTTTTTCTCAGTGTTATAAAATTTCCTTGTCACGTCCTGTTCTAACCAACATTTGATCGGGCTTCCAACTAAAACCTTTGTTCGCTATTGACTCCAAATTCGGGGTTACAATTTCTTTCGAAGCAAGATGAGTGCTTGAAGAAATTGAAAAAAGATATGAAGCAGGGCTCATCAAGTAATGGTTAATAAATGTTTCCTGTAGAGCTCCCACTTTTGATAAAAGTCTAGAAACGAACTCAGAACAAAACACTTGTTGATGTCTCCTTTCGGTTTCAAACAATTTAGAGGTTTTTGTGCACAATTTAGATGTTTCCGGCCAAACAAGGCGAAATCCAATCGCAACAGTTACATCGTACGTCATTGAGTCAATTATTCGCGTTTCAAAGTCTAATGTCGAAGCCCAGTCTAAACATTCCTCCACAGCTTCTGAAGAAATATGACCGTTCTCAATCTGCCTCAAATAAATGACTGAGTCAACCGCGTTAATGAAATGGGCTAATGGAACCATGCGAATGCCCGAAACTTTATGTACTGTTTGTGAAAAAACGTTTGGCTGTTCTGGTGCCACAAAGCGCGTTGCCTCTAGCGCATATGCTTTTCCATCCTTTGCAACGTAAACAAACGCTGTATGCGTTGGATACGCTTCGGCTATAGGTATGCCGTGAAGACCATGACCAACATAATGCACAAGCAAAATATCGCCATTTTTAGGGTCGTAATTTTTTAAGAGCGGAACGCTCCATGCGGGCTTCAAAAAGGGCTCAACTCGTTTAAGAGTGTCAATAAAGCCCACGAGTACAATCCAAAAAAGAAACGTTACAAATACCAAAATTTTCGAAGTAATTCCCATTTATTTCTTTCTTCTTTTTTTTACAATTTGTTCTTGTTGATTAAAACTGAACTCTACATAATAAAAAAAAAAGAAATGAGTTACATAAATAGAGTTCCCATGTCCTTCTCCGGTTACGGAGAGGACGCGATTATGCCTAACCATGAAAACCTTGCATCTCTTTCTGATTCAGTTGTTGTTGCGATTCATGATACTACGACAGAACTGATTAACGATTCCACCAACTCAGAAATACAAGTTATTGAGCAACCGAAAGTCTCATTAGATATAGCTGAAGAAGGCTTCTTAATAAAGGGTGGAGCAGAAGGAGTTTTTATGAAGGGTGGGGCGGAAGGACAAACAATGAAAGTAGGCGCGGAGCCAAAACAAGCAGAAGCAAAGAAAGGGTTTTTCTTAAGTACAATGTTTGATAAATGCACAAGAGCTCCGTGGCAGCCTCCCAAATTTGTTTTTCCTATTGTTTGGACTTTCTTGTATACTCTGTACATTATAATCTTGAATAAAACTTGGAAGTCAGAGTCTTCCCGAGGTTCATTAATTATTGGACTCATTCTGAATTTGGCTTGGATACCAATTTTCTATTTCAATTCAAAGGCCGGGCTTGCCGTGATAGCAGTCATGATTGGAGTCGCGTTTGATACTTCAAGACGCCTGGAGCTGGATGGTTACCATACATTAAATAATTGGTTTTATACGTATATCGCATGGCTAATCTTTGCCTTTACTATAAATCTTTACATTGCCTTGAAGTGTGAAAATTAATGAAGTGTAGAAAAGAAAAGACAAAAGGCAAATGGTTGTTCAACAACTTTTAAACGGTTTTTACAGACAATACGGAATTCCGCCAAATGACACATTTAAATATTTAAAAAAAGTTTCACGCGCAAATGGATTTGATTTACAGAATCCTTCATTGAGAAGGCAGCAGCTTCAACAAATACAAATACAAATACAGGGAGGGGTTACGCCTGTACAAATTTTGGAACTATTATCTTTAATGGTATATTTTTTTGTCTCTCTCATGCTGCAAAAATTGAGTCGTAGATGTCCTCCTCAGATTTTAGATGTTGCTTCATCTAAAGAACAGCAATTGGCACTAGCAGACGTAAATGAGGCCATGTTGGGGTTAAGTTCAGAAGCGGAAGCGGAAGCGAAAAGTTCCGCAGGCCTTTTATTATTGCTAGACGAAGAACCAGTGGTTGCGTCTTCTGCCCCGTCAGCAGTTGTCCCGTCAGCAGTTGCATTAGTTTCGTCCGTCCCGTCTGCAGCTGTTGCTTTGGTGGCTTCAGCGCCGTCTGCAGCGCTTGCATTGGTCACATCAGCTTCTTCGGCTGCCTCTTCAGCCCTTTCTGGTAATTTGGTTTTGGCATCTGAATCAAGCGAGGATGAGGATGATAATGCTTCAGGAGAAAATGAAGCAATACTTCAAGCAACAGGTAGCAGAGCAATCGCAATTGTAAACAGATCAATGGTTGTTCTTGATCAAAGAATTTTGCTGAAGGAGGTTAAAGCAGAGCAAGTTCAAAATGTTCTTCCGGAAGAAGCTGCTAAAGGCGTACTTGCACTCGCGGCTCGATACCAGAAAATTGTTGACGCAGCAACTGCACAAAAACGTTTACAAGATAGTCAACGTGGTGCAATCGTTGGTCGTAAAAATGGAGGGGGCGCAAGCGGTGGCGGCCTAGGAGGCGGCAAGTCCGTAAAAAAAGTAGCGAAAAAGTCTCGGTCGTCTTCATTGAAACGGCATTAGTTAAACACCCATTATTTCATCGTTCGCCACCCTACTCAAAAAATCACCTTCATGTGCCACGAAGCTAGTAATTATTGTCGTCGTTGAATCTTGTGAAAGTAAAAAATTTAATCCTCGCTCTCTGTAAGGACTTATCAAATAATTTACAAATGATGTTTGCGGCGCTGACAAAATAAGATTGTGGTCGCGAATAACGCTCAAAATAAAACTTGAATTAATGCTAAAATCATTCTGAAACAATCCAAGTGAGTTTTGTCGCACTCGTATTCTTTCCCATAGATTCCAGAAAAAATTTATTTTTGCAGATTTGCAGAAGAATCCCAAGAAAAAAAGATACGTCGGATAGTATTTTATAAAACAATGTGAAAAATGTTGTTGAGTAAATGGTAAGACGTTTCTTGAATCAAATCGGACAGATATTGTAGCGCCACCGCAAAAATTATCAAAAAAATCTTGCGTTAATTTTGCGTTAAATTCTTCCAATAATTTATTTCTTTCGTCATTTTCATTTTCATCATTATCATCAAAACAAGCTCGACAATAAAATGCTCCCAATTCTTTGAGTCCTCCGATTGAAATCATTATAAGACCTCCAAAATCTTCATCGTTATATATTCCATCATCCCCTTCATCCCCTTCATTCCCTTCATTCCCTTCATTTTCATGATTATCTAATTCGTCAATTCTTTCATTTAATTCGTCTCTTGCTTCATCTCGCTCTCCATTTTCTTCATTATGTAAGCAACGCACATTTTCAAATTCAAGAGACACTTGATTTCTGCAGCAAGGACAAGAATTGTTTTTAGAAAGCCATCGACTAATACACTTTAAGTGAAATGAATGTTGGCAGGATAGCGAAGAATTTCCGGTTTGTAAAGTTATTTCACAACAACATATTGAGCAATTATTTATTTCTGTTTCCTCCTTCTCTTCCTTCAACTCTTTCTCCTTCTCCTCCTTCTTCTTCGCCTCCTTCACCTCCTTCTCCTCCTTCTCCTCCTTCTCTTCCACCTTTTTATCCATTTCCTTTTCTTATGTTTATGTTATCTTATTTATGCTTTTAAAAAAATTTAATTTAAATTTGGAAATAAATGCAATAAGCAAAATTATGTCAAACACAAAACTTTGGTTTTCCTTCATAGAAAACATAGCTGCATGTCTTGCGCATACGGCGTAGTGTTTGTGCAATGGCAGAGTCTGGCGTAGGAGGAGGAGGAAAGGGCGGATTGCGTGGACTTCAAATGTGCATGGATACAAATTTGAGACTAACAGCAAATGAATTAATTTGTTTTCAGGAACTCGTCAAAAGCGGAGGTGCAAATGACGAGATGAAAATGTCTCAATGTGCAAGCGATCTGGCCGCAAAAGTTCCAACCTCAATTGCCTTTTTTGAAAAAATTATGAATGACCATTTACTTTACTTTAAAAACGTTCATCCACAAATGTTTCAGTATTGTGGAACGGAAACGCCTAATCAACTGGTCATTGCTAAATTTCTTATGTTTTGGTACGTCATTCGACCATTTACTCCTGTTGCGGCGTGCGAAGAACGTTTTACTTTACATTCAATTCAACATGCTTTTTTTGAATTTTCAACGTATATTGAAACTCTTCGACTTCCTCTCCAAATGCAAAGTTGGACCAGCTATGTCTCTATTATTCAGCATCAAAACTTTCAAGCTTCTTTGGATCAAACTAAAACTCAATATGAATCGTATTCTCAGGGTTTAAAGTCTATTTTGGAGGTAAAGACAAGAGAGTATGAAGCCGAAGTGAAAGCTATTACTTTCAAATTTGACTTAAAATCCAAGGAATTACAAGATTTGACAACTCAATACAAGGAATACAAGGAGAAGACTGAACAATGCGAACACAATTTTAAGATTGTTATAGATGAGAATTTAGCTCTTAAGGAACAAATTTTGGCGATTCGGTACGAAAAAGCAGAATCTGAAAAAAAGGGCAGCGAAACGCAACAGAAATATGAGATTTTAGAGTCCAAGTACAGACAGCTTACAGGATTAGATGCAGAATTAAGACGTGAGATAAAATCTCTAAAAAGTATTTTTTCCGCACTCAAAATTGAATCTTCTTCTTATTTTGATGAAAAAGAGGAATTTAAAAGTAAGTATCAGGAACTTGAAACCAAGTTTCAATCTCTTCAAAGCCAAAAAGCATTCGTGGCGGCCAAGAAACCTCCTCCTCAACATCAAAATGTTAAGAATAAGGAGTTTAAGACGTTACGAGCCGAGTACGCCAAGTCGCAAAAGATTATTTCCGATTTGGAAGAAGAGCTCGTTACATTTTCTTCTAATTTTAATTCTAATGCTAATCCTAACATCAAATGGAATAAGAAGGAGGGATTGGACACAAATGTTGAGGAGGCAAGAGTTCTCGTCGACCTTTGCGCGACAACGACCAAGGCGGAAAAAATTCTGCAAGTATTGCAGAATTACGTGGTTTCTTCGCTTCGGGAAAAAAAGGATGAGGAATTTCCTGCTTGGCTCGTCGTTGGGCAATCAATCCTTCGCTCCATTTGCAGCGACGTCGGACTGGCTCGGGGATATCTTCACTCGCATTATAAAAACTTTTCAGCGAATATGGCAAGTGGACATGCTCTTCAACTTCCTAGAAATGATGTTTTTATGGGTCTTCTTTGTTGGAAGGTCGAATCGCGCTTCCGCGCCCTGTCGTGGCTAAGAAATCGAGTTGTCCGCGGTTTTTCGTCAAGCGGAAAAATGGGCAACGTCAATCTTCAATCCTTTCTCGATCACGTTGTGGAACAGCAAAGAATTGGAGGGAAGATTACGCTAGCAATGGGCAAAACATCACCAGATCTTGCCTTGGAAATTTCTTCGCTCAATGTTTTGAAAAGAGAAACGTTGATGCTTCTTGATAAGAACAGTGTTATTCCAGTTTCCGGCGCAGTTTTCATTCCAACCGTTCCGGCATCCATGGCAGATGGAGTCTTTCTCGCAGTAAAAAATTTCGCTCTTTTAAATGTTTGCTGCTTCATTTCTTTAATGGAATCTGACAACGATAGTTTCAAGAAGAACCTTCTTGACATTGTCTTTGATCTTTTTGATCCAATTGTTGTCGGGGACGAAGGAAAGTCTTCAAAATTAAAACACAATGAAGTCACAAGCTTGACACCTGACCGTTTTGCCTTGGCGCACAATAAAGTGACTGCAGCATTTTCATCGCTTCCTGATAACGGTTTCAAGAACTTTACGCCATTACTCAACCAGTTGGGAGCCTGCGCCGATTCATTTCAGGATTTATACGCAAAAACATTTCTTTTTTTTGATGCACATTCTTCAAACGAGATTGATTTTTTTCGTAAGAAGAGAATGCTAACTCTTTACAATCACGCTGACTCGCTTTTGGATTCATTCTGGTCTTGTCAAGAAATTTCGAGGCATTCAACAAAGGTGAATGAAGATCTTCCTGATTCGTTAATTGGAAAAATTATGGCCATGGAAGTCTTGTGGAACGAGGAAAACGAGAGCATTGACGCCGGGCGCAAACAACTGGAAGCGCTTCTTCTAAGTCTTTCTTCTTCTTCAGCAGATCCTGCATCCGAAATTAAGTGTGCTTCAACAATTGACGAAACAAATTTTTTTATGCACTCGCTTTCTCACTTAATCGTCAATGGAAAGATGTTTATTTCTGCAGCGGAACAAGAAAAGGACAATCAAAGAAAGGACATTAATAGCCACAGCTTATGTGAAGAAATTATTGGATACCTCTGTAACGAAATGCAAGGATGCGAGTTGCGCGAATTTATTACAGCAATTCAAGAAAGTATTCATTGCTTTCGGGAAGTACGCAAGGGCAAGCAAGTCATGGTCGAAGGAAAGAGTTCACTTGGAAAGATTTTGCAGACTCTTTCTTCTAAATAAATAGTGGGTGATTAAAAGAAATGAAAATTATTCTTTATATTCTTTGTCCAAATCCCGAAGCTTTAGATATAACGAAACAAAAATACAAAGGGTTTGAATGGGCGATTCCCATTTTAATGCCTCCCTTAAATAAAGACATTCCAATTTTTGAAAATGAAGTCTACGAACTCTTGGGTGAAAAAGAAAGACAAGAAGAGTGGAAAACGGCTGATTTCGTTGGCACATTATCGTGTAATTTTGAAAAGAAGATTTCTATAAAGAGTGTTCAAGATGCATTTGAGAACAAATGCAATTTTGACTTTGTTCCGTTTTTTGTGCACAAGAATCGCAGTGCTTTGAATTCTGGAATCAGTAATCACGGAGACTATTTTGGCTTGGCGTGGACTTATTTAAAAGAAAGAACTGGCTTGTCTAGTCATCCAATCCACAATGAAGTTGTCGAGTGTGCTTCGAACTATTGGATGTGCAGGCCAACATTAATGATTGATTACATTGCGTGGCATCGTCAATTGTTAAAAATTGCAAAGGAAAAGATGGACATTTTTTCTGTTGATGCATTTTATCCAGCAGGAAAATTGTCAAAACAAGATTTATTTACAATTTGGGGAAAACCATTTTACCCGTTGCTTCCATTCGTCTTTGAGCGATTTTCTACAATGTTTTTTGCAAACTATGCTATTTTTTGCAATAATGACAAAACTTGTTTGATTGAAAATTATCTGATAGTTCCTGAAAACAACAATAACACGGTTTCCACCATCAAACGATACTCCATCTTTTGCGTTGGGAACCGGATTGAGGACTTTATTGACATTAAACATAATGCGTATCCATTCATTCATCATGACTCTAAAATGTATTTTAAGAGCGCGAGTCCTCAAACTGAAATGCAAGCAATTCGACTTTTGTTGAGCGCTTATGCTGAGGAATGCAAAGTAAACGATATGTTCTTTCTGTTTACTGGACCCATTCGAGTTCTTTGCTCGTGGAAAAAACTTATACATGTATTAATTGCACCAACAACTCCTTTCTCAGATTTTTATTATCTTGGATTTGCTCCCTTGAGTGACGATGCGTCTTTATGGAGTTACAAAAATTTGATAACCTATCCATGCGAAAAAGGCGAGGCTTGCAAACTTAATAAGGTTGTGTATGGCGGGGGAATCGCATTTCGAAAATCTTTTTGGGATGAACTCGTTACTTCAACGGATTACGGAACTCTGTCTGATTTTTTATGGAAAAGAAAGAAACTTTCAATCGGAATTTTTCCACAGTTTGTAATTCCTCATTATGAATCAAATGAAGAATTTTCACTTCAAAAATTTTGCAACCCAAAATTTAGTTCGCTTAATTATTATTGTAAAAGTATTGGTTGGTACGGGTGGCTGCCTTCTTAATTCCAGTAGTATTTCCGCCCGTATGAAACAAGCAATTCTTCGTCCTTTTGTATTCTCTTTAATGCAGCGATAATTCCCTTTTTTAAAAACACAACATTAGGTTTTTTAGTTGTTCCATGAGGAGAGTTTATGTATCTTGCAAAGTTACTTTTTTCTGGATCTCGTGCGTCAATAAAAAGTCCATCTCCAATATCTAACACGTAAACCGAATTGTCAAAAGGATATCTATTGTTAAATTCTTTTAATGTTAATTGTTCACCTTCATAACATCCTAATATCTGACCCTTCTTAATGCTATTTAAAGCAAACACACCCTTTCCAGATATTACACTGTCTCTAATATCTACACATATACAATTATCCGCCATTTATTTTCTTTCAATCACACATTCTCCAGAAAAATAGAGATGGAGTTGAACTATGTCTTTTTGCCCACGCTTTATGAAATCCAGCATTCTCTAATAGTAGTGAAATGTGAAGAGATGTGGAAATGGACTTGCTTTCAATAGCGTCTTTAAGAGTTTGGTTTGCGTTTGCGTATTCTAGACAATAAATATATTTGTTTCCATTTGTGTTTGTGTTTACAGTGCTGCTTGTGCTGCTGTTAACCAAACAAATTACATTTGTAAGTCCACTGTCATCGTTGTGGTGTGCATTGTTAGTGTTAGTGTTAGTGTTGTTTGTTTCAATCATTATAAAAACATTAATCATAAAATTTTCACACACGTCAACTCCTCCCCATGGATCAAAAGCATTAAATGTTTTTAAATTTAATTCGCGAGGTACACAATTTTCATGACATTGTGTAAATATTGGAGGTGTTAATCTGTTGATTGCTTCCGTCCAAAATAATTCACGACGCATTAGTTGTGCATTGAGAAAGTTTTTGTGTCTTATTTCAATATCTTTTACTTCGTATCTTGTTGCAAGAGTCATTCTCTTTTTCTACTTTAAAAAAACAAATATGATTCAAATGTCTGAACTTGAGTCAATGAGCGGGTCTGAACTTAACGACGTTTACAATTACGAAGCAGACGACGTTATTTCAGACATAAGTTCAATTTCGTTTCAATCAGAAATTGAAGACCCGGGTCATTACGTTCTGTTTACTCGCGAGGAAATGATTGAATGCGCTTGGAAATTTGCAGACAGCGAAGACGAAGACGGAAACCCAATCGACCAAATATATGCTTCGCAACAAGCATTTCAATGGTGGAGGGATGCAGCCGAGCTCGCTGGCGCTCCGTACGAAGAAATTCTTTTTGCGCAAGACCAAACGGCGCGTGCAGTCGAACTTTTTGCTTCTGGACACTTAGGTAATGTGTGTGACAGGAGTCCGATCTTTTGGGCCACATACTTTAAGGTATGGGACGCGGTGGATGTTCTTGAGGATGAAGTTGAAATTGTTAATTAAAAGTATATTGTACATAAAGAAGAAAGGAAAAAGGAGAAAGGAGAAAGGAGAAAGGAGAAAGGAGAAATGGATTTACCAAAATTAAACCCCATGCAACTTAATCATTCAATTCCTGGAGAACCTGTCAAGTCTCTAAAGTTATGGCCAGATCAAACTGAAGAAAAGGCCAAGAGAGTCAAGGCAGAAGGGGACTTTTTGATGGATTCTTCAGCTCTTCGTAAAAAGTATAGGGAAGTGTTGATGGGACGTGGACCGTCCGACGGCGTAGAAAGACGCGAGATTGAGGTTGTTGAAGATGAAAATGTAGACCAGGCTTTGAATTTAAACGAGAATCAGCTAAAGCTTAGCAACGAAATTAGGGAAAAGCTTATGGAAAAGGCAAAGGTCGTTGCAAAGTCGGCAATGAAGATGGACGGAGATGCTGATTTGGATCCCGAGGGATATCGGAATGTAAAGACGGACGCGCAGGCGTTCAGGGCTTCGCAAAATAATTTAAATTCGTCAAAACATGTTCGATTCCCATTAACTGTTTCACATGACGCGAGACAAAATCATGGTGTCTTAAAACGCTCAACAGCAGTGAGTTCGCAGTTTGCGGAGAGGCAAGCTCAGCAGCCTGCTGTTATTACTCCAAGTAAACACGAGGAGAGCAAGCGCGCAAACGCGCCAGCTCAACCAGAGGTCACTGACTTTGCTAAGAAGGCAAGAGGGAAGGACGTTATTCATGAAACCATTTCAAAGAGGGACGATTTGACGCTCGAAATTGGCAAACTATTTTTACGAATCGTGGGAACTGATCTGGACCTCGTTTTGTCAACTGCATCATTGACTAAGGCCGAAGAATCCAAGAAGAATGGACAAGTACTTATTTTGAAAGAAATGCAAAAAGTGATGGTGCCTACGCCAGAGCAGTCAAACGAATCAAGTGCGAAGAAAACTATAGTGGAGCCCGCAGCTCGCGAAGAAGTCAAAATCTTAGCAGCACATTTAGGAAAGGTGTTTGTTGACATTGGCCTCACGTTACCTTCTGGACACAGTGTAGAGGATGCACGCAAGAACGACATTATCGCCAAAAACATCGGCTCACGAGCAATTCAAAACTGCACCGGAGTTGGAGGTCTTCTCTCAAGTTCCTTTACTGATAAATCCGATTCGCAAAAGGCACAAAAGAACGAGTTGATTGCAACTGCAATCGGACGCATTCTCATGCACCTTAGAGGATATAGTCAAGTCATGACGGCGCGAATGGAAAGTCCGTCAATCGAACAACATTTAGTTACGGAAGACAAGAGCATTCTTGCATTAGGCCGATTGACTCTGCAAATGATTGAGCAGTCTGCCATGTCCGATCGTGTTTCCGGTAAAATTGGCTTTGAGACACGAAAACAAGGGGAAGGATTTATTAGAAAATTAGGCTTGGCCGTTTTTAAGGGCGCATCAGCTCTTGTCGGATCGAGCGGACAGAAGCCAAGCGTAGAGGACGCTAGACGACCGACCGTGAAGACAAGGCCGCACAATCAGTTTTCGGGTCAAGGCGTTGAGAACGCAAAATCATTTAATTCCGAAGTTGAAGCTGCTAGAAAGCTTGATTCGAGAATAGGAAAGGCATCCTCGAACTTGCAATCTATTTCGATTGAACCCAACAGACCGACAAGTTTGGAGGAAAAGCAACCTGTAAAGGAGAGTAGAGAATCAAAGATGAATGTTGGTAATCCATCAATCGACACATTGCCTACAAGACATCAAGTTTTTGGTAGAGGAAGAGGAAGAAACACGAAATCTGAATTTGGTATACATTTACCCGAAAGGACTGCGCCGTCACAGCCTAAGCTTCAAAATGATGTGTCAAGTCTTATACTTAACCAAAAGCAGAACCAGAACCAGAAAAGAAAGGAAACATTTGTTCAAGTGAAGGGAGAAGAGGAGGAGGAGGAGGACAAGAAGAAGGAGAACCAAGGAGTACAAATTAAAGAACAGTCTACAATGACAAGATTAGAAAACGCGAAAAGGCACACTAAAAAATCACTATTTTTTTCAGAGACAGAGACAAGAATAAGAACAAGGACGAGACAAGACGAAAAAGAAATTGATGAACCACAACCGTCCGTGTGGAAGCAAAAAACATATGGGCGAGAATGATGTTTTCAATCAATCTTCAAGTAAGAAGAGGAAAAAGAAATGAGTCGAACCCAAGAAATTTTGCTCTCGTCTAAAAACAGAGAGTTGTTGTTAAATTCAGTGTATTCAATGATGGGCTATGAAATTTCGGAGGAGGAAAAGGAGAGACAAAGATACAAGGAAGTCGTTCTTGATTTAAACGACGTTCTGCACGATGTAAATACAGACTTTATAAAGGTTTTGCAATTAATACAATCAAGAAGCGAGGATTTAAGAACAGTGAATAGGCAAATCGCATTAAAAGTATTTGAACGCTGGGAACACAGAAATGAAAGTTTTTTCTTGCATGAGAGAAGACTTGAAGAACGAGAACAATTGAAGCGCGAGTCAATAGTGTCGGACCCCGAAACCGAATCACCAACCAGGATAAAGAGAAATGAGGTCATTCTTTTTCAAAATAGCAATAGCAATGACGAGCAAGGAATACTCGATTCGTTTCATTTTACGGCGCAGGCGCAGGAGAAGGAAAAGGACAAGGAGCACAAGGAGGAGGACGACGATTTTTTCGGTAACTCAAAAATAAACCCAAGAGCATACTTTACTTCCTTGTCTCTAAATCCAAAGCAATAAAGCCTTGAATCGCGTCCATAGACTCGTCAATCTTTTCTTGCAGTTTGCGTTTCATATGAGTTGCGATCTTTGTCCGCGACCAACCGTATCCAGAAAGTCGGTCACTGTTCTTCTCAATCTCGTCATATTCAATTCGACACACTCGATTCAATTCTTTCTGAAGATCTAATGAAACATTTATATTTCCAAGTTGTTTGGACTCGAGCAAAGATTGAATTTGATTTGCTTGTTCCAAAGAAATTCTTTCAGACTCCTTGAGCCTCTGAATCGTCTCGTCAATAAATTTTTTAAATGTTAAGCTGATCAAGTTTTCCTTCTCCTTCTCCTTTTCCTTCTTCTTTTCCTCTTTCCCTATTGCTTCTGTTATTGTTGTCACTGAACAAGATTTTGATTTAGATCTGGATTTCTCTTTTTTTAAATCCTTTATTAAAACTAAATCTTCAGAGTTCGTCCTTTTTTTTCTAGGTTTCTTAGGCTCGGAATCGTCTCTTCGTCTCTTTCCGTCATTTGCCTTTACCCTCTCAATCGATCGCTCAATTGCTTCCATTTTATTTTCGTGTTGTTTTTCTTTAAAAGAGAAGAAGGGGTTAATTTTTAAAAAATAATATGAATTAATTAAATTGAACACTTTTAAACGTCTTGAAACGCAAATGACGCCCAAAGCGCTGCCCCTAACGTAGGAAGATAATATCCGTCCTTCCTCATCTCACCCTCAAATGCAAGAACAATAAACAATGCCAATAAAAACGCCAAGGCAATGCAAATTTGCATTGCGCGAAAGAGAACTATCTTGTCGGCCATTATTAATTTTTAGCTTTTCTTACTTGATGTTTCTTTTTCTTTTTTGCGCGAACTCCTTGAAGACCGCTTTTCGTGCAGACCCAAGCTGACTTCATGCACAAATTTCCAAATTGGGTATCCACTCGCCAGGAAGCTTGATAAATTAAAGGGGTGATCTTCGCTTTGTGATTGCAACTTATGCCTCATTTCCGACATGTTTCTTCTCATGTCACTCACGCTCATTCCCTCAATTGCCGATGTCATGTTCATTTCTAACTAGTTTTGTTTTTATTAAAAATACATACAATGAATTATTTTTTGGGTTCGGAATCCTTTAGTACCAATGTTTTTGAACTTTGATTTGCTATAAATGAAAGCGGAGGAGCATTTCTTGGAAGAGGTAATGCAATTTTTTTTTTAGTACTAGTCTTAGGCAATTTCGGTACAATTTCTTTTAAATTTAGTTTTTCGGCAACCTTCTCAGTCGATTTGATAATACTTTGTACAAGTTCTTTTGAATTAGGTATTTCTTCGCATAAAAAGTCACTGCATAAATTGTACAAATCCAAGAATCTTGTACTTAATGTATCTGAACTTTTCCAAATAAATGTCGGGAGTTCAAAAATAAAATCGAATCCATCTCCAATTAATTTCATAACTTTCTTAATTAAAAGTCCAATTACATAACCGACTGCAGGATGCACTCCAAATGTAAAATCCTTATCCACTGGAATGTACATATAAGCTTTTGCATTCGCGACTGCAAATATTTCTCTCAAAACAGCAAACCAACTTCCTCCATTTGCTCTCTTGTCTCTCAAAAAATCAGGTAAAAGCCCTATCAATTTGTTTTCAAGTACCTTAAAAATTGTTTTAAATTCTATGTTTACAACCTGTATCGATGCAAAATAAATGCCGATTACAAATACAAGAATTATCATGATTGATAAGCCTAGAGACGCTGACACACATCTTAATCCTCTTTTTAAAAGCGCTCCGCCTTCTAAGCCTTCTAATTCAATATTATGTTTTTGTACATAGCCAATAAAACGTTTGAATTGATATTTTATTTTTTGATTGGTCTTGCTTCTGCTCCTTTTGCTTCTGCTCCTAGTGCTTCTGCTTATGCTTCTGCTCCTTCTGCTTCTGCTCCTCTTTCTTACTCCTCCTCTTATTCCCGCCTTCACACTGCCTCGGCGTTGTCGAAGAGAAGGAGAAGCAGAAGCAGCTGGAGCAGAAGCAGAAGCAGCTGGAGCATCAGCAAGTAGTAAGGGGGCAACGTTACTTATCAGAGCAAGGGGTAGGGGTGCACGTAGAGCAGCGGGTAGACTAGCAACAAATTTTATGTCGTTTTCAGTAGGTTCCTCAAAACTATAAGTTCCACCGTTAGGAAATGTGCCGGAAAGGGAGCGGCGCCGCTGGTTACCACCTCCGCCTCGGCCTTCACTGTTTCCACCATTAGCGCCAGGTAAAGCAACTAGAGCAGCATCACCAGCGACAGCATCAGGAACCTCTTTGCAAATTCCCCAAGCCAACAATAATGCAATAATCGCTGAACTGATTAATGCAAATATTGGATTTTGTGTTGTTAGGCGTGTTAAAGTCGAATAAACATTTGTAAAGAAACTTGTCCATTCTGTCGCTGCAAAAAACCAATCATACAAACTTCGTGAAGGTTTCCAACTTTCATATGCTTTTTCTAACCTTGTTTTAAATGCCTCAACACTTATGTTAGGATACGTTTCTCTTACAATCTTGTTTCTTAATATTTCAGTATAATTGCGTGGTGTATCTAATACCATGTTCTGCCCAGCTTCATTTAAACGTCGCCTAATTGGCTCAATAAAATCACTTGCATCCAATTCTGGTTTTAGATAAATGGCGAAGAATATTAAAGCAATGACTAAAAACATAACAATTTTTATTGGATTTTTTTGGATAACATTAAAAATGTTACATTCTAAAGCTCCCCCTTCAAGTTTTTCCTTGGGGTTTTTTACATACAATGTAATAAAGCGGACTACTCTTTCATATTGATGTAAAACCTCGTACTTGCTAATACGATTTTCATCTATTGTTTTTCTGAAAAGCGGAAAATTTAAATATAATTCATCATAGCTTGCTTCCAAAACGACAGGATTGGTAGGAAGTAACAAATCCATTTTTGTTTTTAGTGCAAAGAATTTTCCAAAATTTGCGACACTGTAGCATCTCCCCACCTACTTTTTTTCTTTGAGGGTTTACTTTCAATTTCAGCACTGTCAGATGGAGGTGGTTCAATTGGAGATTCTGCGTCCTCTTCCGAATCAGAATCCGAATTAGACATATTAGGTGGAGGAGCAAGAGGAGAGTTGGATTCTGATTCTTGCTCTTCACTCATGTCCTCGATCTTTTTAATCTTGATTTCCTTTTCTTTTTCGTGTACCGGAGATAATCCACCGTTTTCTACTCCACCATACATTGGAGACGATGGGGCGAACGGAGATGCGGCTCCTCCACCACCATAAACTGGAGACGATGGGGCATACGGAGATGCAGCTCCACCTCCACCGTACACTGGAGACGATGGTTTAACAATCATTACTTGATCTGTTTTTGTACTAACACCATATCCGTAGTCGTACTCGTACGGTTTCCATGGAGCAGCTGCCTTTTCCTTTTCCTTCTCCTTGT